>Ga0209758_1000095_pt1 | contig 237870 bp, 235 predicted proteins | sample AraplaMF_Col_mMF_FD_184258 | JGI IMG/M metagenome (GOLD analysis project Ga0209758, IMG submission 184258) | Arabidopsis root microbial communities from the University of North Carolina, USA - plate scrape MF_Col_mMF (SPAdes) (version 2) | ecosystem: Host-associated > Plants > Roots >...
TGGCAAAGGCAGTCCAGCCCCGAAAGGCTTCGATTTTCATGTTGACGGCCCTTGCTGCTCCCAGATAAACGGCGGTCGCCGCGGTTAGCGCTTGTTGCAACCCGCCGAAGCCGATGAGACCTAAGCGATTTGCGGCTTTCGGGTCAAGAGCGGGCACGGGGGCCGGGCCGTAACGTCTTGGCGATTGCGGCTTTTGCCGAGGTCGATCCAGGGGATTGACCGGGACCGGCTTAACCAAAGCCCGGAATTCAGGATCAGATTGGGACGGGTACCAGACCACCATGGGCCGACTTATTTGGCTGGCAAGCTATCCGAAGTCCGGCAATACCTGGATGCGGGCTTTTCTTCACAACCTGCTCCGCAATCCCAAGGACGACTATGACATCAATCGGCTGGGCGAGTTCTCGTTCAGCGACTCGACGCCGCACTTCTACCAGACCTACCTGACGAATCCGCCCAAAGAGTGGACCAACGCGGAGGTGATGCAGACGCGCTGGAAGGCCCAGCGCGACATCGGCCGGATGAGCACCGACGACGTCTTCGTCAAGACCCACAACGCCCATGTCGAGTTCGACGGGTTGCCGATGATCAGCATGGACCTGACCGCCGGTGCGATCTACGTGGTCCGCAATCCGCTCGATGTCTGCATCTCGCTCGCCGACCACTACGGCTGCTCCATCGACGAGTCGATCCGCATCCTGGGTGACCCGAACAGCGGAACGCCGACCGGCGAGCAGCTGGTGTTCGAAGTCCATAAGAGCTGGTCCACCCATGTGTTGAGCTGGACCAACCAGCCGGGCCCATGGCTGCACGTCATCCGCTATGAGGACATGCTGAAGAAGCCGGTCGTGGCCTTCTCTCGCGTCGCCCGGTTCCTCGGCCTCAACCCGCCGCGGGATCGGCTCGAGCGCGCGATCGATCGCGCCTCCTTCAAGAGCCTGCGCGCCCAGGAAGATGCCAGGGGATTCCGCGAGCGCTCGTTCAAGGCGGAAAAGTTCTTCCGCGTCGGAAAGGCGGGGCAGTGGCGCACCGCCCTGAGCAAGGCGCAGATCGACCGCGTGGTCGAGGCCCATAAGGAGCAGATGGAGCGATTCGCCTACTGGCCATTCTGAAAAACGGCGGTCCGCCCTCGTTCCCAGTCCTTCCGCAGGAAGGTCGGGCGGTCCATTTGCAGGATCAAAGACCTATTTCCGGTATTTTAGTGGAATTTTAGGGGAACGAAATCTGACGCTGTCGCTGGGCTTTCCGGCGGCCGGAATCTGTGTCGTCTGATCCCCATCCCGTTTCGCTGCCACACCTGTGACGCTCGCGGAATCAGGTCTTTAGGGCGAACTGTGGCAACGTCGCCACAGATTTGGAAAAATGCCACAGGCTTTGCCTCAAATGGTTTGACACCCGGACAGGGTTTAGAGAAGGTTTCGCTGTTTCCAGGTCGGTGGGATTGTTCGGCCTGTTCTGTCTATCACCAGTGACCCGGTTCCAAGCGTCCGCACGCCGCAAGGAACACCAACGGGGCGGGCAAGACGGCAGAACGTACCGAACAAATCGGCCTGAGGACGAGGGGCATCCGATATCGGTACCGATATCGGTGGCAATCGCAAACTTAGGGAATCTCGAGATGAAGAAAGTTCTTCTGGGTACCACGGCCCTGCTGGGAGTCGGCACGCTCGCCGGCGCCGCGCAGGCGTCCGATGGCATCAAGCTCGATGTGGGCGGCTTCTTCCAGACCGTCTACCAGGGCGTTTTCGACGACAAGGACGGCGACCACTTCGGCAACCACCGCACCACTGACCGCTTCCTGCACAACGCGGAAGTCCACTTCAAGGGCGAGACCACGCTCGACAACGGCCTGACCGTTGGCGCGCAGATCGAGCTCGAAGGTGAGAACGCCGGCGACCAGATCGACAAGTCGTTCGTGTACTGGTCGGGTGGTTTCGGTAAGGTGCAGATCGGTTCGATGGACGGCGTCGTTGGCGCCTGCCCCGTGTTCCCTCCGGGAGCCACGGCGAACTTCTCGGGCTTCTCCCCGGCTTCCTGGGGCTCGAACGACCCGATCGGTTCGAACTCGGTGTGCGCTGACTTCAGCAACTCGCAGCAGATCAAGTACACCACGCCGAACTTCGGCGGCTTCCAGCTGATGCTGAGCTACATGCCGAGCAACAACGCCGAGATGTACACCCAGCAGGGTGTCAACAATGCCGGTACCAATGACATCGGTGACGGCGGCGCTGCTGGCCAGAAGCACATCTTCGGCGCCTATGGTACCTACTCCTTCCAGGGCGACGGTTGGGGTATCGACCTCGGCGGCGGCGGCGTCTGGGCGACCGGTGCGCGTACCGACGACGGCATCAACGACGGCAAGACCTCGCTGTACCAGACCGCTGCGACCGTCACGATCGGCGGTTTCGCGGTCGGCGGTATCTTCGAGTACGTCGATATGGGCGGCGATGACAACGACCAGTGGGTCGCGGGCGGCGGTGCCAGCTACGGCGTCGATGCTTGGACCGTTGGTATCCAGGGCTCCCATGGCTATTACCACGGCCTGGGCCCGGTGGCGTTCGATCCGCTCGCTGACGGCCATCGCACGCTGAACCGCGTCATCTTGACCGGCAGCTACGAGATGGGCCCGGGCGTTCTGCTCGATGCCGAGCTCGGCTACACCTGGTTCAACGACACGGCCACTGCCAACAACGACCAGGACCACTACGACGCGTTCGACGTGGGCATCGGTTCGAAGTTCACGTTCTAAGTTCGAAACGAACCTGGGCGACCGGGTTCGGACGAGCTGATCTCTGGAGGGGGGAAGCGGGCAACCGCTTCCCCTTTTCTTTTGCCTGCAGACCGAACGCCTCACGCCGCGCGCCGTCCGGCGGCTGCATACTTCTCCGACCTGCTTCAAGGCATCGCCCCAGCATTCGCCGCACATTCCTCCGCAATACTGCAATCTCCTTGTCGTTGACTTTCACCGTGGGAAATTCAACTATGATACAGCTCAGACGCGCCAAGGCCGCGTCGCTCGGGCAGGGGATCCGCGGGGGCGCGGAAGACGGGGGGAAATCATGCGACAGGGATTGCTGCGCACGTCCATGCTGGCGGGCATTGGAACGATGGTGTGTGCCACCTCGGGATCGGCTTCCGATGGCGTGAAGCTCGAGGTCGGCGGTTACTTCTCCAGTTCTTATGTTGCGGCCTTCGATAGCAAGAAAGCGGGCCACTTCGGCAACCACCGCACGCTGGACTCCTTCAAGCACGACGCCGAAGTCTACTTCTCCGGCGAGACCACCCTGGACAACGGCCTGACCGTGGGCGCCCGTATCGAACTGGTCGGCGAAAACGACGACGACCAGATCGACAAGAGCTATGTCTTCTGGAGCGGTGATTTTGGCCAGGTGCGGATCGGTTCGCAGAACGACGCCCTGGAAAACCAATGCCCGACGCCGCCGGGCGGCACGGCGAATTTCAGCGCCTTCAGCCCGGTCGGCTGGGGCTCCAACGATCCGATCGGCTCCAACTCCTACTGCTTCAGCGCCGACAACGATTCGCAGAAGATCCTCTATATCTCGCCGACCTTCAGCGGCTTTCAGCTCGCCGTCAGCTACACGCCGAGTGCCAATGCCGAGGACTACACCCAGGACGGCGTCAATGGCCACGGCACGCCCGCCATTATCGAGGGCACGGCGAAGCACATCGTGAGCGCATACGTCACCTACAATTATGTAGGCGAAGACTGGGGCCTGGCCTGGGGCGGCGGCGGCTCCTGGCAGACCGGTTTCAGGCGCACCCCCGACACGCCCGACGGACGCAACCAGGCTTACCAGACCAGCGGCGCCGTCACGTTCGGCGCGATCGCGGTGGGCGGAGTCTTCCAGTATTTCGATCAGGCCGGTTCCGACAACGACATGTGGATCGCCGGCGCCGGCGGTTCCTACGCCGGAGACGGTTGGACCCTCGGCCTGCAATACAGCCACGGCAATTACGACGGCGATTTCCTCGCTGACGGCAACGGCACCGAGGGTGCGCTCAAGCTCAATCGCGTGGTCCTGACCGGCATCTACAACCTCGCGCCTGGAATCGATCTCGACGCCGATCTCGGCTACACGTGGTACAGCGACCATCGCGACGCCACGCCGGATGAAGCCGACCACTATCAGGCTTTCGAGATCGGCCTCGGCAGCTCGCTGAGCTTCTAGCGCCTTCGCATTTTCGCTCGCCTTCGGGAGTCGGTCCGGGCAAATTCCCCGGATGGACGCCGCCGATTCCATCGCCGCCAACCTTCGCGAGATCCGCGCGCGCATGGTCGCTGCCGCCAAGGCGGCCGACCGCGATCCGGCCGCGGTCACGCTGGTCGCCGTGGCGAAGACGCATCCGGCCGTGGCGGTTGAAGCGGCGCTCGCCGCCGGACAGACCGTGTTCGGCGAGAACCGGGTACAGGAAGCGCAAGGCAAGTATCCGGCGCTCCGGCGCCAGCATCCCGCCTTGCGCCTGCACCTGATCGGGCCGCTGCAAACCAACAAGGTGAAGGACGCGGTCGCGCTGTTCGATGTGATCCAGACCGTCGATCGCGAAAAGCTGGCGCGCGCCCTGGCCGCGGAAATGGCGCAGCAGAACCGCAAGCTCGAGCTCTTCGTCCAGGTGAATATCGGCGAGGAATCGCAGAAGGCGGGGATCGCGCCGCGCGAGGCCGATGCCTTCATCCGGCTCTGCCGCGACGAGCTCGGCCTCGCGATCGCGGGCCTCATGTGCATTCCGCCGGCCGACCATCAGCCGGCGCCCTATTTCGCGCTGCTGCGCGAGATCGCCCGGCGCAACGGGCTCGGCGCGCTCAGCATGGGCATGAGCGGCGACTACGAAAGCGCCATTCGGCTCGGGGCCACTCTGGTGCGCGTCGGCACCGCGATCTTCGGCACCCGCGAAATCCCGGCCTAAAACAAGCGGGCTAAAGCGCGGCCGCGACCTCGGCGAGCACGCCACGGAACCAGGCGACCGCCGCGTGATTACCGTGCTCGCGATGCCAGAGCGACAAGATCTCCAGCTTGTTGAGCTCGGAATCCGGCTCGGCGATGTCGAGATCGAAGCTCTGCACGAACAGGTTCGCCAGCCGCCGCGGCAGCAGCGCCGCCATGTCGCTGTGCTTGACGATCAGCGGCGCGACGGAAGAATAGGGGATGCTGGCAAGGACAGGCTCGCCGTCCATGTCGCCCAGGGGCACGCCCACGACGCCGCTGTGCTCATCGAGCGAGACCCGGCGCTCCAATCCGTTCTCCACCACGACGCCTTCGATCAGCGTCGCATTGCCGGACTTCGCGGTGAGCTTCGGCAGGCGCGCGACGCGGTCCGGCGAGATCTCGGTCTTGGGATCGAGATAGTCGCGGCCGAGCAGCCAGACCGGCGTATCGTGAAACAGCAGCTCGGAGCTGAACCGCTCCGGAATATGGCCGAAGCCGCCGACCAGCAGGTCGACCTGGCCGGCCTCCAGCGCCGCCACCACGCCGGACTCGAATGACCGCACCACCAGCTTGGTGCTCGGCGCCTGCGCCCGCATCCGCCGCATCAGTTCCGGCAGCAGCACGGCGCAGATGTAGCCGCTGCACGCGATCGTGAATACCCGGTTACTCGCCAGGGGCTCGAAAGCCCGCGGCGTCAGCGCCATCTCCAGCTGATGCAGGCCGTCGCGGAGCCTCGGCCCGATCTCGGCGGCACGCGGCGTGGCCTGCATGCCCTGCGGCCCGCGCACGAACAGCTGGTCCTCGAACAAATCGCGCAGCCTGGCCAAGGCATGGCTGACCGCCGACGGCGTGATGTGGAGCCGCGCCGCCGCGCGAGTCACGCTGCGCTCCTCGATCAGAGCGTCAAAGACCCGCAGCAGGTTGAGGTCAAGCAGCCTGAATTGCACTTCGCTCACGGCACCCCTGAGCACTCGTCAGTTGATCGGGTCCCGATCGACGCTATCTGGTCACGCGGATCGCCCCCCGATGCAAGCGAGTCCAATCCAGCCCGAGCGTATGAATATGCGGAATAGAAGTGTGTCACTGAACTCCCCCGATCACGACGACTACCAGTCGCGCCACTATGATGTCAGCTGGCGCAGCGTGAAAGCCGGCGCCCTGCTGGCCGCGCTGGTGGTCGCGATCGCTCTCCTTGTCTAAGCGCCCCGCCATCCGCGCCATCCCCAAATAACACTAAATCGCGCGACCCGACGTCGCACGGCGCCGCGTCATGGATCGCCGCTGAGCGTTGCCTGGCTGCGTCACGCCGCGGCGGCCGGCCGGCTGCGACACGTCATTGACCCGACTCGCAATGACCGGACTGGACGCAGGGTTGTATGCACTCCCGGCGGTAAGGGTGCGGTTGAAATCCTTTCAGCTGTCACCTGAGCACTCGTCACTGGTGTCACCTGACAATCCCTTCTAATTCCTGACGGCACGAGGAGGTGCACAAATGCCGCATCCCAGTGCTCCGAGGCCACCGCCACTCCCGCCACCATCGAGGACGATCCGCACAAAGCGTCCCGGCCCAGCGCCCAACGGGGCAACCCGGCTGGAGGCTCATATCGGCAGACGGAGCGTGCGGATCAAGAGGGGCAACGACGGCCGCTTCCCAGCGGACGCAAATTAGAGAGCATTCGACATGAAACGTATTCTACTCGGCAGCACGACGCTGGCAGGCGTCGCGGCGATGGCCGGCGCTGCGCAAGCTTCGGATGGCGTCAAGCTCGACGTCGGCGGCTTCTTCCAGACGGTCTACCAGGGCGTCTTCGACAAGAAGAGCGGCGACCATTTCGGCAACCACCGCACCACCGACCACTTCACCCACAACGCCGAAGTCTGGTTCAAGGGCGAGACCACCCTCGACAACGGATTGACGGTCGGCGCTCGCATCGAGCTCGAAGGCGAGAACGCCACCGACCAGATCGACAAATCCTTCGTCTATTGGTCAGGTGGTTTCGGCAAGGTGCAGATCGGCTCGCAGGACGGACCGATCGGCGGCTACTGCATCCTGCCGCCGGGTGCCACCGCGAACTTCTCGGCCTTCTCGCCGAACGTCTGGGGCTCGAACGATCCGGTCGGGTCGAACGCGGCCTGCATCGACGTGCTCGGCAACTCCCAGTCGATCCTCTACTCGACGCCGACCTTCAACGGCTTCCAACTGCTCGTCGCCTACACGCCGAGCAACAATGCCGAGGACTACATTGACGCCGGCGTCAATGGACCCGGCACGCCGGTCAGTGCCGACGGCACGGCAAAGCACAGCTTCGCCGCCTATGCGATGTACAGCTACGCGGGCGACGGCTGGGGCGTCGATTGGGGCGGCGGCGGCTCCTGGCAGACCGGCTTCAACGGTGACCCCGGAGCGAATGACGGCAAGAGCCAGGCCTATCAGACCGGCCTCAACTTCACCTTCGGCAACTTCGGCGTCGGCGGCGTGATGGAGTACTTCAACACCGGCGGCGACGACAACAACGCCTGGGTCGCCGGCGGCGGCATCAGCTACGGCGTCGACGCCTGGACCGTCGGTCTGCAGGGCAGCCATGGCCACTACGACGGCGCAGGTCCGGCCCTCGCCTTCGACGCCAATCCCGGCGGCAGCCGCAATCTCAACCGCGTCATCTTGACCGGCAACTACGCAATCGGTCCCGGCGTCGATCTCGATGCCGAGCTTGGTTACACGTGGTTCAAGGACACCGGCGACGCCGCGGACGGTGACACCGATAAATACAACGCCGTCAGCGTCGCTGTCGGCTCCGTCCTGAAGTTCTGACGCATCGATTTGATGTCCAGGCCGGCCGGCGAGGATGCATCGTCGGCTGCGCCGGGGCGTCCAATAAAAAAGTACCGGCGTTGCGCGTCCCCTAAGCGCGTATCGCCCACCTCTTGCATTCAAGAGGGCCCCTCGTCCTCAGCGGGGGGGACAGCGTGCGGCTGCTCCCCCCGTGCATTTTTCTCACGCCACCGTTTCGACGCCCAGTTGGTCGGCCGCTTCGTCCAGCACCTCACAGAACCATGCGATCGGGGCTCGGCTGCCATAGTCCGGATGGCGGATCGCGCCGATGCGAATCTCCTCGGTGATCGCATCCCGGTCCGGATCGACGACATCGAGCCTCAGGTCCTGCGCGAACAGCGAGGCCACGCGCCGGGGTAGAAGTGCGGCGAGATCGGTCTGCTTCACCACCAGGGGCGCAACCATGGAATAGGGCAGGGAGTCGAGCGCCGGCTGACATTCGACGCCATCCACCGGATTGCTCACCATGCCGCAGTATTCCTCGAGCCCGGTCCGGCGCTCGAAGCCGTTCTCCCAGACGATGCGACTGGAAATTTCCGGCTTCGCGGATTGGATCTGCACGCGACGGTCGGCCATCCCGGGCGCGAGAATGTATTCGCGCCCGAGCAGCCAGACCAATCTGTCTTCGAACAAGACGCGCACTTCCGTGCGGTCCGGCACGCGGCCGAAATCGCCGAGCAGCACGTCGATCTGGCCGGACTCGAAACGGTCGAGCACGCCGGTACCCCACGGCACGACGGCGAGATGCGTGTGCGGCGCGCGGGCGCGCATCCGCGCGATCACGCCCGGGAGCAGCACGGCGGAGACATAGGCGCTGCAGGCGACGGTGAAGGTCCGGTCGCTTTCCTCCGCCAGGAAATCGACCGGCGTGAGCGCACCTTCCAGGAAGTGCAGGCCCTCACGCACCTTGGTGCCGATCTCGGACGCGCGCGGCGTCGCCCGCATGCCGCTCGGCGAACGGACGAACAGCGGATCGTTGAACAGGGAGCGCAACCGGCCGAGCGCATGGCTGACCGCCGACGGCGTGATGCTGAGGCGCGCGGCGGCGCCGGCCACGCTGCCTTCGGCCATCATCGCGTCGAACACGCGCAGCAGATTGAGATCAAGCAGTCGAAACGACAGATCGCTTTCCAGCATCACACATCATCATCTCTTCGCGCCGCGTCACGGATGTCGAACGCCCCATGTTCAACGCCCGGGCATCGTACTTCCTTCGAGCATTCGCGACACCGTGGCCGTCAAGACACAGAGTCACGAAAAACAAACACAGCGGCCGCGCATCAAGATCCATCCGCCCCACGCAGCGTCAGCCAACCGTCAGGCCGCGGAGAGCGATGTGCAAGATCGCTGGCTCAACCGCGCGGAGCGAGCCGCAATTCAACAGCTTTGCGTCAGCTTCGACATCTTCATTGCGCCGCAGTGCATGTTCTTCACAGAACCGCTTGAACACCCGTCATTTGCGGCAATTCACCCAGCGATTTAGGCGTATTGCGCTCACTCTCGGTCGATGAAGCCGCTTTGCAGAATCGACTCGTAGCGCCGCGCGCCTCGCCCTCCGCCGGCATCAGTGGGGAAGCATCGGGTCTTTCAGCCGGTGCGTGAGACGAGAGGGAAAGGGGACGGTCGGCCTTCTCACCGACCACCGCACAGAGGTGAGACACCACTATGAAAAAACTTATACTCGGCAGCACCGCGCTGGTGGGGGTCGCCTCCCTGGCGAACGCCGCGCAAGCCTCCGACGGCATCAAGCTGGACGTCGGCGGCTTCTTCCAGACCGTCTATCAGGGCGTGTTCGACGACAAAGGCAGCGATGACTTCGGCGACCATCGCAACACCGACCGCTTCGTGCACAACGCCGAAGTCCATTTCAAGGGCGAGACCACGCTCGACAATGGACTCACGGTGGGCGCGCAGATCGAGCTCGAAGGCGAGAATGCCACCGACCAGATTGATAAGTCGTTCGTCTATTGGTCGGGCGGATTCGGAAAGGTGTCGATCGGCTCGCAGGACAGCGTGCTCGGCGCCTGCACTGTGTTCCCTCCGGGAGCCACGGCGAACTTCTCCGGCTTCTCGCCGGCCTCCTGGGGCTCGAACGATCCGATCGGCTCGAACTCGGTCTGCACCGACGCCGTGGGTACAGGCAATTCCCAGTCGATCAAGTACACGACCCCGAACTTCGCCGGCTTCCAGCTCGCCCTCGCCTATACGCCGAGCGGCAACGCTGAAGATTACACGCAGGCGGGCGTCAACGGTCCGGGCACGCCCGAGACGCCGGACGGCACGCCGCATCACATCTTCGGCGCCTACCTGACCTACTCCTATGCCGGCGATGGCTGGGGCGTGAACTGGGGCGGCGGCGGCGATTGGCAGACCGCATTCAACCCGACCGCCGGCGTCAATGACGGCAAGAGCGCCTTCTACCAGAGCGCGCTCAACTTCACCTTCGGCAACTTCGCGGTCGGCGGCATCGGCGAGTATTACGACTTCGGCGGCGCCAACAACAACGCCTGGGTCGCCGGCGGCGGTGCCAGCTACGGCATCGATGCCTGGACCGTCGGCGTACAGGGCAGCCATGGTCACTATGCCGGCGCCGGTCTCGGCTTCGTGCCGGATCCCAACGGCTCGCGCGATCTCAACCGTGTCATCCTGACCGGCAGCTATGACATGGGCCCGGGCGTGCTGCTCGATGCCGAAGTCGGCTACACCTGGTTCCATGACAGCGGCGATGCTTCGGCCGCGACCGGCAACGACCGCAGCTATGACGCGGTGGATGTCGGCATCGGCTCGAAGTTCACGTTCTGATGATTCGATTTCTTCCGGTGATTCCGACGGAGAAAGGACCGCGCGGACTCATCCAATAAGAAACCATGCGGCTTTCCGCGTCCCCTAAGCGCGTCGAGCCATCCTCTTGCATAAAGAGGGCCCCTCGTCCTCAGTGGGGGAGACAGCGTGCGGCTTCTCCCCCCTGAACTTTTTGGCCTGACTTTTCTCGAAACCCCTCCCGCGGGATGTCATCGCAGCACGCAAGCTTATTCACCGCGCATTGAGATCGCCTTCCTTGATCTAAGGCATGCGATAGGCATCGCGCCCTTGCTTGCGAAAGCAACGCACAAAGTTTCATGACGCTTTTTCGGTGCCGGTTGAAAATCAGAACCGTCATTTGACGGTGTGAGTCCGCGCCGTAAGTATGGCGCCGTTTCGGCTGTGGGGGATCCACTTCGGCCGGAACTTCATCGGTCCGCAGCGGCCTTCCTTTCATCTGCGCAACCTCAATTGCGCGGAGCGGGTCGTTGCGCGCCTGCCACGCAACACTTGGGGACAGCGAATGAAAAAGCTTCTTCTTCTCGGCAGCTCGACGCTGATCGGCGCCTGTGCTTTGGCGGCTTCCGCCGAAGCCTCGGACGGAATCAAGCTCGAGGTCGGCGGTTTCTTCAACACCGTCTATATGGGCGTCTTCGACAAGAAGGAAGGCGATCGCTTCGGCAACCACCGCACCACCGATTCCTTCCAGCACAACGCCGAAGTCTACTTCAAGGGCGAGACTAAGCTCGATAACGGCCTCACCATCGGCGCCCGCATCGAGCTCGAAGGCGAGAACGCCGCCGACCAGATCGACAAATCCTTCGTCTATTGGTCGGGTGGTTTCGGCAAGGTGCAGATCGGCTCGCAGAACGACGCGCTGGAGAACTACTGCGTCGCGGCGCCGGGCGGCACCGCCAACTTCAGTGCCTTCAGCCCGACCATCGGCTGGGGTTCGAACGACCCGCTGAAGTCGAACGTCTATTGCAAAAGCGCCGACAACGATTCCCAGAAACTCGTTTATACGACGCCGAACTTCGGCGGCTTCCAGCTCGCCGTCAGCTATACGCCGAGCATGAATGCCGAGATGTATACGCAGGACGGCGTCAACGGCCCGGGTATGCCTATCATTGCCGAGGGCACGGCGTCGCACGTGATCACCACCTACGCGACCTACGGCTATAAGGGTGACGGCTGGGGCGTGAATTGGGGCGGCGGCGGCTCCTGGCAGCTGAAGCAGAACCACTTGGCGGGCGCCAATGACGGCCCGGGCTACGCCTATCAGACCGGTGCCAACTTCACGGTCGGCGGTTTCTCGGCCGGCGGCATCTTCGAGTATCGCGGCATCGGCGGCGACGACAACAATGCATGGATCGCGGGTGGCGGTGCGGCGTACGCCTTCGATGCCTTCAAGGTTGGCGTGCAGTACAGCCACGGCTGGTACGACAGCCTGTTCTCGACCGCGGCCTTCGGCACCGACGGCCATCAGCAGCTCGACCACGTGGTCGCCACCGCGAGCTACGTGATGGCACCCGGCATCCTGCTCGACGCCGAGATCGGCTACACCTGGTACAAGGACACGCACGACACCAAGCCGGACGACACCGACAGCTACGGTGCGTTCAGCGTCGGCGTCGGCTCGGCCCTGACCTTCTAAGGGCCAAGTCCCTTCGACTTCGCTCGAGATCCCTAAGTGAATCGGGAGGACGACCCCACCGTCCTCCCGATTTTTTTATGCGGTCGCCCGGTTCATGAAATAGCGCCCGGGCTTCACGCCTTCGGGCAGCGCGATCGGCGCCAGGCCCGGCGTCGTCAGCGCCTGATCACTGATGACGATGCCGCCCACCCGCATGATGCCGCGAATCATCGGCCCGATGGTCGCCGCCAGCTTGGTGTTCGATGCCTGGTCGCCGGTCCCGACATCGGTATGCACCAGCGCCGCATTGGCGCCGAGCCGCGCCATGGCCTGCGGCAAGGTCGCCGTGATCTCTCCCAGGAACAGATGGTCGGGCGCTGGCACGCAATCCGGATGCGCGTTGACCTGGCGGTCGAACACATAGATCTCGCGGTCGGGGCAGATCTCGCGCAGATGATCGAAGGTGCGGCCGTTGCCCAAACCGAGCTCCAGCACGAAGCCCTCGACGCCGCGGATCTGCGCCACTGCTGCTGTGAGGCAGGCGCGCTGGGCCTGAAGGCGGCGGATGAAGCTGTCGAGCCTGCTCATGGCCTGGTCCCCTTCCTATCGAGAGATCACGATGTGGGTGCCGGGATCGATCGCGCCCAGCAGCCGGATGAAATCCGCACGGGCGAAAGCGACGCAGCCTTCGGTCGGGCCGAAATCCGGGCGCGCGAGATGCAGGAACACGGCGCTGCCTTTGCCCGGGACGACCGGATCGTCATTGTGCCCGATCACCAGGACGAGATCATAGAGCGCATCCTCGCGCCACATCGTCTCATGCGATGCCGGATAGGGCCGGGTGACCAGGCGGTTGTAGGCGGGATCGGCGGGCGCGTCACACCAGCCGTCGGCGGGCGACATCGGCTGGATCGGAAAGGCGCAGGTGATCTCGCGCACCCGGTCCGGGCGATAGAACAGGCGGCGGATCGGAAAGCGACCGGTCGGCGTACAGCCGTCTCCCTCCACCTTGTCGGCGGTGATGCCGGAACGCCCGAGCGTGCAGCGCCAATGCAGATCGCCCAGTCGGGCAAAGCCGGTCGTCGCCGGCGGAAGGGCGCGTGAGGCCGGTTCGATCACCAGATCGGTCAAGATGCGGTCTTCCCCTGAAATCCGGCCGAATCAAGCCGGCCGCAGGGCTCTAGCTAGCACGGAATGCGGCGGAGTCTAACCCCGGCAGGAGGCGTGCTGCGCGCTGGCATCGGACATGACGAAGGCGGTCTGGCGCGTGTTGCTCTCGACAGTCGCTTTTCCAGTCTCACCGGCATCGGCCATATCCGCCGGCACCGTGGTGTTGCCTTCCGGCTTCTCGTCCTTGCCGAACACCATGGCCATCAAATTGCCGCCCATGTCCTGGCCGGTCGCGTCCTTGACCGCGAGATCGGCGACCGAGGCGACCAGTCCGAGGCCGCTCAACGGCCCAAGCGGCAGGGCGCCGAGCAGGCTCGCCGCACCGTTGATCTCATCGCCGGTGACCGCGCGATAGATCTGGGCGACGCCGGGGATGTGCTGCAGCGGATTGATCATGTCGAGGAAGTCGTCCCAGCCGAACTTCCCATCGGCGCCGAAGAACAGCTGCCGCGCGCCCGGAGTCTCATCGACCACCCAGCGCTTGTTCTGCATGCGGAGCGCGATCATCTGCTCTTTGTCCGGCGGCGATTTCAAATGGACCACATTGGGATCGCTGTTCGCCGCGGTCTCGGTCTCACTCTCGTTCGCCGCCGGCTTCTGCTCCGACGATGCCGAGGCCTCCTGCACCGTCGCGCCCTTGCGGGTGATGGTCGGCAGGTCGTCGGATTCCGGTGCCGACGCATCCGCCATCTGCTGCGGCTGGGGCTTGCGGGTGATGGTCGGCATGTCCGGGTCGGTTTGGTCGGCGGCCGGGGTCAGGCCGGCCGGTCGATTGGAAAGCGCATTGTGGTTGGCGGCTCCGGAAATCTTCAGCGCAGGTCCTTGCGGCGCCGCGGCCTTGCCGGCCTGGAGCTGGGCCTGCAGCAACGCTTGCGCCTGAAGCTGCGCTTGGGCGGCCGCCATCGCCCGGGGATCGGCGGCAAGGCCATCCTGAGGTTCGGCGGCCAGCCCCTGGTCGGCGTTCTGGCCGCCGATCAGAGCGGCAAATTGTGCCGAGCTCAGGGTCGGAATGTTGGGCGCCGCGGCCCCGTGGAAGCTCTGGGTCGGCATCGCAACCGGTTTCCCGCCGACACCGGCGGCAGCCCGGTTCTGCTGCTGTTGCTGCAACATCTGCAGGAAGGTGGTCTGGTCGATCGAGCCCGGGCGGAGCAGCCCCCCAGATATCGCGCCACTGCTCTCCGTCGGCCCCCCATCCGTGGATCCCAAAGGGGAGGCGTAGGGAGAGGGCGCCTTGGCTGCGAACAGCCCCGGCGGGGTCTTGGCGGCGAAGAGGGTGGTCGTATCGGTCATCGCACGTCCTTGGGATTTCCCCCCAAGGGACTAACCCTTGGCATTCCCCTTCTGGGAACCCCTGGCTAATCGCAAGGGTCGTGCCAACGGACGACGGCGGCCCGAATGGGCTTAGAACATATGGCCGAAACGCACGGCTTTCGTGCTGAGATACCGCTCGTTGTGGTCATTGGCCGGGAACACATGCGGCACCCGTTCGGTGACCGCGATGCCGCATTGAGCGAGGCCTTTCACCTTCTCCGGATTGTTGGTGAGCAGCCGCACCTCGCGGATGTCGAGCTGGCGCAGCATCTCGGCCGCCGGCTGGTAGACCCGCTCGTCGGCGCCGAAGCCGAGCTGCAAGTTCGCTTCCAGCGTATCCGCGCCGGCATCCTGGAGCTGATAGGCGCGCAGCTTGTTCACCAGCCCGATGCCGCGGCCTTCCTGCGCGAGATAGAGCAGCACGCCGCTGCCTTGCTTCGCGATCTCGTCGATCGCACCGCGGAGCTGATCGCCGCAATCGCAGCGGAGCGAGCCCAGGAGATCGCCGGTGAAGCATTCCGAATGCAGCCGCGCCAGCACCGGCTTTGCGGGATCGAGCTTGCCGATGACGATCGCAAGATGCTCCTTGCCGCCATCCATCGGCCGGAACGCGATGATCTCGGTCTCGACTGCGCCTGAAAGCGGCACGTGCGCGGCACCGACGCGCTTCAAGCCGGAAGCCGCGCTGCGGCGATAGGCGATGACATCGCCGGCCGCCAGACGATAGGGCTCGGCGACGAAGCTCTCGGCTTTGCTGCGCGACATCGGCACGACCACCGCGGCCGGCAGCAGGCGCGCCGCCTTGGCGAGCTCGATCACCGCCTGGCAGAGCACCGCCGGCACGTCCTCGCTGGTCTGAAGATCGAGGAAGGCAGGATCGATCGACTCCGCGGTCGGATCGGCGAGCTGGCGGATGACATCGGCCGAAACCGCGGCGGGCAAAGCCAGAAGACGGAAACGCTCGATCCCGGCCGGCGCGCCGAGGCCGAGGCGCACGGCGCGCTCCACCGTCATCAGCAGCCGCGTGCCCGTGTCGGCACCGGCTTCGGCGGCGCTCAGGGCCCAGGCGAAACCCGGCTCCTCGATGGTCTCGGCGGCGATGGCAATCGCCGTCTCGCTGCCGGCGGATATGGCGATAGCGCCGCCGCGCCGCAATTCGGATAAAGCGCGGGCGACATTGGCTTGCGAGGAAACGCTCTGGGCGAAAGGATCGGCAAAAGTCATGGCTATCGCCGGATATGGCGCGCTGCCCCGTGAAACGTCAAGTACAGGAGCCATGTCCCCGGAGCGCCCATCCATGACAGTTCTCGGCAATAAAGTTACCCAGCGCCTTGAAACCACACCCTTTCCGGTGTTAGCTGGATCGGAAACCGGGAAAGAGAGTGCAATGGCCGAAGCCGTCGTGAAACGGATCCTGCTCGTCGATGACGACGAGACCCTGCGCAGGACCCTGGCCGAACAGTTGAGCCAGAACGGCGAGTATCAATGCCTGGAAGCCGGCAGCGGCGCCGAAGCGCTGAGCGTGGCCAAGACCGAGAAGTTCGACGCGGTACTGCTCGATGTCGGCCTGCCCGATGCCGACGGCCGCGAGGTCTGTCAGCAGCTGCGCAAGGCTCAGGTCTCGGTGCCGATCATCATGGTGACGGCCTCGAGCGGCGAGTCCGACACGATCCGCGGCTTGGATTCCGGCGCCAACGACTACATCGCCAAGCCTTTCCGCCTGGGCGAGCTGGTGGCGCGTCTGAAGGCGCATCTGCGCCAGCATGCCTTGAGCGAGGACGCGGTGCTGGTGATCGGTCCCTACACGTTCAAACCGAACGTGAAGATGCTGATCGAGGAGAAACTCAACAAGAAGATCCGGTTGACCGAGAAGGAAACTTCGATCCTCAAGTATCTCTACCGCGCGGGCCAGAAGCCGGTCGGCCGCGACACGCTCTTGGGCGAGGTCTGGGGCTACAATGCCGGCGTCACCACGCACACGCTGGAGACCCACATCTATCGCCTCAGGCAGAAGATCGAGAAGGATCCGGCCAAGGCGACGATCCTGGTCACCGATGCCGGCGGCTATCGCCTGGTGCCGTAGGCACGTTTAAGCCTGTGCCGTAAGGGCGCCTCGAGAAAATTCAATCAGATGAAGCGGCCCTGGCGGACGATCGTTCCGATCTCGCTGCGCTCGAGCCCTATATCCTTCAGCAGATAATCCGGCTGGCGCTTCAGCCAGATTTCGTCGCGCCGGACGCGGCGCCAAAGCCGCCAGCGCGCAACCCATCCCTGCAGCAATCCCGGCCGCTCGGCAACGCGGTTGCTGCGCGTTGCAAAGGCATGGGCATTGAGCTGCTTGGTCAGGCTCGCGGCGTCGATGCTGCTCATCGTCCGTCTCCGTGTTCGCTTCGCAGCCGTCCGGTCCAAAAAGGGCGGCTGCACGAATCGCGAAGGATCTAACCGCGTTCGGCGTCCTTCATTCTATGACTGGCATCACTAAGCGGGCCAGGACGCCACGCCCTCACTGGCCGATGCGGCCGAGCAGCAGGCGTTCGATCTCATGGCGCTCCATGCCGATGTCGCGCAGCAGGTATTCCGGCTGCCGCATCAAATCGGCATGGTCGCGGCGACGGCGGCTCCAGTTGAACCACCGTGCGGCGATCTGGCCCAGCAGGCGCGGCAGCGATGCGCTGCGCTTGCGCATCGGCTTCGCGAGGGATCCGATGTGGTTGGTCATGATCACTCTCCAACGTCTCTCGTCGCGGGCAGGGGTTCCGCGATTCGCCGCGGATCCTAGACGGGAGCGATGGTCGTTGTGATGTGACTGACGTCACCAAGCCGGCAAGCGCGATCCCGCTCCCAGCGATTCGGGTGTGAGAGGGCTGTGCGGTCGGTTTATCGATGGCGCAAAGATCGCCGCAGCAGCGCCGCGACGATGACCGCCGCCAGGGTCATGCCGCCGATCGCCTGCGCCGCCGCGGTCCAGCTCAAATGCAATGCAAGCGGATCGGTACCGATCAGGAAGGCGAGCAGCAGCGGGCCCATGAAGACGCCGATATTGCGACCGGTCATCACGATGCCGAAGGCGCTTGCCCCTGCCGTGCCGCGCATGATCGCATGCGGAGTCTGAAAGAGGCAGGTCGGGACCACGCCGGCGCCGATGCCATAGACGATCAAGCCGACGAGGCCCAAGCCGCCGGAGAGCCAGGGCTGCGCAAACCAGATCAAGGCTTGCCCGATCAAAGCCACGATCATCGCCGGGATCAGCGGCAGTCCGTGCCGGAGCGCCCAGCCGGTCAGCAGGTTGCAGACGAGCAGCACCACGACCGGCACGAGATAGGCGAGCACCGAAGCGGAAGACCCCAAGGCCAGCACCGTCGTCAGATACTGCGTCAGCCAGGTCATGAAGGCGAAGTACTGGCCGGACCACAGCATGAAGATCGTGCCGGCGAGCATCAGCTGCTTGTGCTGCACGGCGTCGGGATGTCGCGCCGCCGGCCGCGCCGCGGCGCCGCCGTTGCGTGCCTCATGCAGCAGGGTCCAGGCCCAGAGACCGAGCGGCAGGCCGAGCGCCAGCCCGATGATCCACAGCCAATGCCAATCGTGGAGCGCGAGGGCCGCCAGGGCCGCAGCGATCTGGCCGATGGGAATCCAGCCGGCGAGCAGGCCGGTCACAATGGGGAGATCGCGGGGCTTTGCCGCCGCCGCCGCGATCGCTGGACCGGCGATGGCGGCGATTGCAAAAGCCAGGCCTTCCAGCCCGCGAGACAGCAACATCACCGGAGCCGACTGAGGCGCAGCCAGGGCGAGTGTGACGCCGATCACAGTCAGCCCTATTAGCGCAGCGACGCCGATCCCCATATTTCGGTCAAGCTTGCGCCCGATCGCGGCCGACGCGATCAGGCCGACCAACGCATAGACCGACATAAAGCCCGCAGCGACGACAGGGCTATGTAGGTAACGCGCTAGAAAGTCCGGTAGAATCGGCGGCAGTTTGAATTGCTGATACGCAGCATAGGCCCCGAGTGCCACACCGAAGGCGACCCTGGACCAGCTCGTGGTTTCGCGGGTTTGGGCCCGTGCGGGGGAATCCCGTAGGGCATCCATGGCAGGCCTTTGGCGTTCCTTAACTTTGCAAGCGCTAGGGAACAATGCCATCATTTCCCGGTGCGGAACAACCGGGGCCGTCGTGCGGGGGCGCGCGGTCCAATGGAAGTTCGGCGCGGATGATGGCGATATCGCACCGTCTGCCCATTGTCCGGTCTAAGGAATGCACGATTGACCACGTCTGAAGAGTTTTCCGTTCGCTTCTGGGGGGTCCGCGGCTCAATTGCCTGCTGCAGCGCTGACTATGCGCGCTATGGCGGCAACACGAGCTGTGTCGAGATCCGCTGCGGCGATCGGGTTCTGATCTTCGATGCCGGCACCGGCATCCGCCCCCTCGGCAAGCAGCTGGTGCAGACGCTGCCGGCTCATGCCGACATCTTCTTCACCCACACGCACCTCGATCATATCGTCGGATTGCCGTTCTTCGCGCCGCTCTACAAGCCGGGCAGCAAGATCCGCATCTGGTCGGGCCATCTCGAAGCGCCGCTTACCTTCAAGGACGCGCTGACGCATCTGATGGCGCCGCCGCTGTTTCCGGTGCCGCCCGCGGTCTTCGTCAGCGAGCCCGAGTTCAAGGACTTCAATGCCGGCGACACCTTGAAGCCGATCGACGGCGTGACCTTGAAGACCGCGCCGCTCAATCACCCGAACGGCGCCACCGGCTATCGCGTCGAGTGGCAGGGCAAGTCGATCTGTTACGTCACCGATTGCGAGCACAACGGCAAGGGACCGGATCCGGTCGTCGTCGATCTCATCCGCGGGTCGGACATCTTCATCTACGATACCAGCTACACCGACGAGGAATATCCCATCTATACCGGCTGGGGACATTCGACATGGCAGGAGGGCATCCGCCTCGCCGACGCCGCCAAGGTGAAGACGCTGGTGCTGTTCCACCACGATCCCAGCCATACCGATGCGGTGATGGACAAGATCTCCGCCGCGGCCGTCGAGTCCCGCCCGGGAACCGTCACCGCCCGCGAAGGCATGATCCTGACGCCTTGATCGATCGGTTCGCCCGCCCAAGGACGGGGCGTCTTGATCCACCTCAAGAATATATCGAGGTCCGATAGGCGCCCGGTCCGGCCCAACAATTTCCTGCAACCGGTCTCAATAACCGACGGTTGTACAAGTCGCGCGTTGGGAATTCCCGCATGGCTGGACTCCCGGGAACCCGCCTCATAAATTTGACTTGAATCACGGACGGAATTATTCGTTACACTATCCTTGCGTGTGGTCGTCTCGGCCGCCGGAACGCCGCCACGGATGGTCTGGAGAGGCTGCCTGGGGAAACGCCATGTATCTAAAGCCACTGCATCTGCCCAAGGCCTCCATTCTGGTGCTGGAGGAAGATCCGTATCTGCGCGCCGGTCTCTGCAGCTTGCTGAGCGCCGCTGGCTATCTCCCGGCCGAAGCTGCGGGCGGCGCCAATCCAGCCGGCCGCGTCGATCTCGTGCTGCGGGGCCTCGGTCCGGATCAGACGCCGCGGGCGGCGCGCGAACTGCTCGACCACTCGGTGCCGGTGATCCTGCTGGTCGACCACACCGCCTGGACGGGCCTCGATTTCTTCGACGTCGCCAACGCGCTCGGCGCCGCCGCGGTGCTGCAGCGGCCGTTCTCGCGCTCGGCCTTGCTGAGCCTCATCGTAGAGGTGCTTTCGCAACCCCTGCGCGATGCCGCCGAAGCCGATTCTGCGGCGCTTCCCGGCGCGGCGGACCTGCTGATTTGCCTGGAAAACCCAAATTTCGTCTGACCCCCGGATCCCACACCCGGTCAGGGAATAGCGCGGGACCTCGCCTCGTTCTCTTTTCATCGGGGAGTTGCGTGGGTTCTGTGTCATGTATTTGCAACCGCCGTCCGTCGTGCGGCACACCGTCCTGATCGTCGATGACGATTCTGGGGCCCGCCGGCAATTGCGCAATCTTCTCGCGGCCAACGGTTATTGGGTGATCGAGGCCGGCAACGGCCGTATCGCACGCGAGCTGCTGGCCGCGCAGGAGATCGACGTGGTCGTCTCCGACATCTTCATGCCGGAATGCGATGGCTTCGAGCTGATCGCCGCGATCCGCGCGATGGCGGATCCGATTCCGGTGATTGCCATGTCGGACCACGAAAGCTGGACCGGTCTCAACTTCTTCGATGCCGCCAATGACCTTGGTGCCGCCGCGGTGATCGAAAAGCCGTTCCTCGCCCATCTGCTGCTGCGCCTGATCGACGACGCGTTGATCGACGCTCCCAAGACCCAGTGCGCGGTCGCACTCGGCGCCCTCGCCGAGCCGGAGCACAACTGCGTTCCGGCCGGCCTGGAATGGGTCGGCGGCCGGCCGGTCGCCTAGACGCCACCGGCCGCCTTCTTTGACTTAAGTCCGGATCGTTCGCAGAAACTCGCCGACCTGACTCTTCAGCTCTAGCCCGCCGCGGGACAGGGCGCCCGCCGCGGACAGAACCTCATTCGCCGCCGCGCCGGTTTCGCCCGCCGCCTGGGTGACGCCTGCGATATTGGACGCAACTTCCGTGGTGCCCTGTGCCGCCTGCTGCACATTGCGCGAAATTTCCCGGGTCGCTGCACCTTGCTCCTCGACCGCCGATGCAATGGCCGTCGAGATCTCGTTGACCCTTTTGATCGTCTCGGCGATTGCCGCGATCGCTTCCGCCGAAGCGCCGGTCGCATCCTGGATCGCCCGGATCTGGCCACCGATCTCCTCGGTCGCCTTTGCGGTCTGGGTCGCCAAGGTCTTCACCTCTGAGGCCACGACGGCGAAGCCCTTGCCGGATTCGCCCGCGCGCGCCGCTTCTATGGTCGCGTTCAGGGCAAGCAGATTGGTCTGCCCCGCAATGTCACTGATGAGGCGGACCACGTCGCCGATCTTTTGCGCCGCCACCGCAAGACTCTGCACCTTGGAATTCGTGTCGTCCGCCTGTTGCACGGCACCGGCCACGATGCGGCTCGATTCACTGACCTGATTGCTGATCTCGCTGATCGAGGCGGAAAGCTCTTCCGTCGCCGAAGCGACCGTCTGGACGTTCTGTGTGGTCTGCTCCGACGCCGCCGCGACCGCGGTCGACTGCCGTGACGCTTCTTCGGCGGTCGCGGTCATCGCCTGCGCGGTCGACTGCAATTGCTGCGCCGAGCTGGTGACGCTGTCGACCACGCCGCCGACGGTTTGCTCAAACCGGCTGGCGAGGGCGAGCATGGCCTGTCGCCGTTCAGCCACGCTGCGCTTCTCCGCTTCTCCTTGCTCTCGGCGCAGCCGCTCGGTCTCCGCCAGCCCCTCCTTGAACACGGCCACGGCGCGCGAAACTTCGCCGACTTCGTCCTTGCGCTCGGTGCCGGCGACCGCAACTTTGAGATCGCCCGACGTCAAAGCGCCCATGACGTCGATGATGCGACGCAGCGGCACCGTCACGGAGCGGCCGATCACATAGGCCACGACGGATCCCAGCAGCACCGCGACCAACAGCCCGCCGATCAGCAGCAGGCGGTCGGAGGCATAGGCCGCACCGGCCTTGTCGTACTCGCTCTTCGCCACATCGACTTGGAGCGACTTCAGCTTCGCGATGTCATCCATCAGCTTGGCCAGCGCCGGCGAGCCTTCCGCTTTCGCGATTGCCTTGCCGCCGTCAAAATCCCCGGACGACAGGGTGTCGAGCACGCGCCCGCGGATGGTGTCGTAGGTCTCGAAGCTGCGCCCCGCCTCGTCGGCAAGCAGCTTCTCTTCGGGCGTCAGGTAGGTCGCAAGATAGGCCTGCCATCTCTCCTGGGCGTGCGTCACCAGATCGGCGATTGCCGCGCGATCTTTCTGGATGGCCGCGACATCCCGGGCACCGACGGCATCCATGACGGCGATGCGCACTTTGAAATAGTCGCTTTGAATGGTGCCGATATCCTCAAGCGGGACCACGCGGTCCAGGTAGACCGTTCGCAGTCCTTCCTGTACGCCGGCCATCCCGCGGATGCCGACGACGGCAATGGCGGCCATCAACACCAGCATCACGGCAACCATCGCCGCAAGGCGGACCAAGATACGCGTGTTCTGCAACATCGCTTCCTCCGAGATCAGGCCGGAGGATTTTGCATCCATCCGACGGCTTGACCCCAGTGTCCGTGCGGGCTTGTTAATGACGCCTTAAGGCCAGCGCGCCTGCATACAGCTTTATTCAGCGGGATTGACCCAGGTCAACGCGCGGTCTTGACGTACATCAGCATTCGGCGCCGCTCGGCCGGTTTGGTGTATCAAACGAAATGCCTGCGACAATTTGCGCCGCGCTCAGGCGGCGGCCTCGGCTTTGACTGCCGGCAGCCGCAAGGTCACCGTGGTACCGACATCGAGCTTGCTGTCCAGGCGGAAGCTCCCGCCCGATTGCTCGACCAGAGCCTTGACGATCGGCAGGCCGAGGCCGGTGCCCTGTTGGCGCCGCGAATGCGGGTTGTCCGCCTGGCCGAACGGCTCCAGCACCTTGGCGACATCTTTATGCGCGATGCCGATGCCGGTATCGGCGACTCTGAGTTCCACCTGATCGCCGTCGAGCCGCGCGCTCAACGCCACGCGGCCGCCTTTCGGCGTGAACTTGACCGCGTTGGTCAGCAGGTTGGTCAGCATCTGCCGGACCGCGCGCGGATCGACCCGGATCCTCGGCAGATCCGGCGGCAGTTCGGAATGCAGCGTGATGCCGTTCGTCTGGGCGCGGCCCGAGACCAGCCGCAGGCAGGCCTCGAATGCATCACGGGCCGCGACCGCCTCGGGGAAGAGCTCCATGCGCCCGGCCTCGATCTTCGAGAGGTCGAGGATGTCGTTGATGATGTCGAGCAGCAGCTGGCCGCTGTCATGCACGTCCTTGGCATAGGTGTGATATTGCGGCGCGCCCAGAGGTCCGAACATCTCCATCTGCATGATCTCGGTGAAGCCGAGGATGGCGTTCAGCGGCGTGCGCAATTCGTGGCTGACATTGGCGAGGAATTCCGACTTCGAGCGGTTGGCGACCTCGGCCTGGTCCTTCGCCTCGCGCAGGTTCTCCTCGGTGCGGATCCGGTTGGTCGCATCCTGCAGGATGCCGACGAAGTGGATGAGCTTGCCGCGCTCGTCGTGCAGCGGGCTGATGTTCACCTCGTTCCAGAAGGTGCGGCCATCCTTGCGATAGTTGCGCAAGGTCACGGTGACGGCGCGGCCGACCGCGATCGCGCGGCGCATGCGCTCCACCTGCTCGCGATCGGTGTCGCGGCCCTGCAGGAAGCGGAGGTTGCGGCCCATCGCTTCGGCCGTGGCGTAGCCAGTGATGCGGGTGAAGGCGGCGTTGGCGAAGACGATCGGCTGGTCATGCTGGGTCGCGTCGCAGATCACCACGCCGCTGGTGACGGAGGCGACCGTGCTGGCCAGCACCGCATTGCGCTGCGCGAGGTCGGCGAATTGCAGCTCGCGCTGCTTCGTCACGGTGATGTCGCGCATGATGCGCAAAGTGCCGCCATCGGCGACCCGCTGCTCCAGGATCTGGACCCAAATGCCGTTCGGCCGCAGCTCTTCGAGGCGCCAGGGCAGGTTGCGATGCCGTTCCAGCAGGTCGGCGAGCGGGGTCGCGGCCGCGCCGCGCCGCTCGAGCTCGGCCCGCAGCAGCTCGGCATAGGCGACCCCGGGCTCGAGATCGGCTGAGAGATCGCGATTGAGCGCGCGGTACTGTCCGTTGCAGGCGAGCAGCCGGTCCTGAGCGTCGAACACCGCGATCCCTTCCGGCAGGTCGGCGATGATCCGCGCCAGGAACGGCGCGATCGATGCTCGGTCCCCGCCGGCATCGGCGATGAGGCCGCTCGGCAGCGCCGTGGCGCGCGGCCAGTCGCCGAGCAGGAGCCGTCGCATCGCCCAAAGCGCCGGCACATGCAGCGCAAGCGCGATCAGCACCAGCACGATGCCTGCGGCGGTCGCGCCCGCGAGCAGCGGCAGAAGCAGCAGGCCGGGGACGAGACCGATGCTGGCTGCGCGCCAATGCGCCGGCATGCCAACATCGAGGCCGAGCCCTTCCGAATCTTCCACGCTTCCAGACCGGGCCCAGCGCCAATCGAGCCAGGTCGCGAAAGGCTCGAGCTTGCCGCGGATGAGGCCGACCCCGATGCCGATCATCGCCAGCAGCAGGACGGCCGCCGGCCATGCCGCGCCGAGGCTCAGGCCCAGCAGAATCACCAGGGCGCCGAAACCGGCCGCGAGGCCCATCAGCAGATCGAGCGAAAGCAAGGCGAGGGGCGGCAGCAAGGCCGCCTCGAAGGCCGCCGAAACCGCGAGCGGATGGGCGCCGCCGATGGTCGAGATCTGCCCCAGCCAGACCGGCGTCGCCGCCAGCGCCGAGGCGATGCCCAGCAGCGCGCCGGCGCCCAGATGGCCGAGTCGACCATAGCGCCGCCATCGGCCGATCTCGGCGAACCGCGCCGCGAGCACCACCGCGAGCACGAGCGCCAGGCCCGCCAGCGGCAGATCCAGCGACAAAGCAAGGGATGACACGGCCCCGGCCGTATCCGCGTTCAAGGCCTGCTCCCGAAAACGACCCGATCAGACGACTCGGGCGCCTTGTAGCACATCTCGCCCCAAAAAATCGGGGCGCACCGGAGAAACCGATGCGCCCCCCTTGAACACCAAGGCGAGGATGAGGGAGTCGAGGCTGGACTAGTTAACGATGGGCCGTTCTTCGGCGGCGCGGCTGCGGCGGCGGGCACGCAGCTTCGTATCCACCGAATCGCCGAGCGATTCGGTGAGATTGGCATTGGCGACCGGCGGCACATTGCGCCGCGGCTGGGCCATCGCCTCCTCGTCGAGCATGCGCTTCAAATCGAGCCGGGCGCGGGACACCCGGCTCTTCACGGTACCGACGGGGCATTGGCAGTGCTCGGCGACCTCCTCGTAGCTGAGGTCGCCATTGCCGACCAGCATCAGCACTTCGCGCTGGCGCGGGCTGAGCTGGATGAAGGCGCGGCGGAAGTCGCAGAAGGCGAGCGAGTCTTCCTGGGTCGGGCCGATCGAGGGCTGGTTGTAGACATTGTCGTCGAGCGCCACCACGCGGTTCCAGCGCTTGCGACCCTCGGTGTAGAAGGCGTTCCGCAGGATGGTGAAGATCCAGGCCTTGAAATTGGTGCCGGGGCGGAATTGATGTGCGGCGGCAAGCGCACGGGCGACCGCTTCGCCGACCAGATCGTCAGCCTGATCCTTGCTGGTGGCGAGGGAACGGGCGAAGGCCCGAAGATGCGGCAGGTGCTCGACCACCGCGGCGCTGACTTCCGAGAATCTCGGATCGACGCTGGAATCACCGATATTGCTCGGCGAATCTCGGCGCGAAGCGGGTTTGGAATGTCCCATAGCACGACCTCTTGAGGTTGGCCCAACCGAAGTCAGACGCGTTTGACATCACAACACGCCGTGGCGAATTCCCCGGCGCTGCTTTGTTGAGCCGCTTCGCCCCGCCTTGATTCGTCCTCCCCGAAGGCGGGGTCTCGAACTCAGACGCAAGCGACTCACTCGTCAGGTCGATGTCACGCCAAGGGTTGTTGGCCCCGAGCGCCATCGACGAAGTTGGCGATCCAGCCACCGGTCGTAGCCGGCGACATTGGCGAGCGGCCGAAGCGCTCGTCCCGCACCTTTTCTCGTTTGTCCGTTGGTTGCGGTCTTGTGATCCGCCGTCGTGCCGCCGATTGCGTTTCTTCCAACAATCGATTCGACGCGTGGCGTGGGTCGACTATGCGAGCCTCTGACGAAGCGATCAACCCGGCCTGTGTTCGTGCCTCCATCATGGTGTGCGAAGAGGAGAACGTTGTTTCAACGAAGTGCGGCGAGAATGGGGCGATTTCTGGGTAATACGACGGCTCGCTGTATTTCTCGGGTGATGGCGACTCATTCGCGTCCACTCCGTTTCGTGTCAGCGGGACGAGCTGCATCGCCCCGAGCGTGTGATCGGTGCGCCTCGCTTGCGGTCGGCCGCGTATCTTTCCGCATTCCTCATAAATAAGGGTGTATTCACACGATATTCCTTGCCGTGGTTCAAAGGTGCGACGTCCGGTGCGCCATCGTTTCAGCGTGGCCCAGGCAGAACGAACGGCGGCAGTCGCATCTTCCCGGAACCGCGGTTGATTCGGGGTGTTTTGGAGTCATTGGTGCGCACGCGGGACCGCGGAGCGGCTCGGGTGCAAGCCACGTCCTCACGCGGTGAGGATGTTGATGCGGCGGACGCTTCTCGAATGCGCCGCCGAGCGGAAGGAGAATGCAGATGTTGGGATGGGCCTTGGTCTTCCTGGTTGTCGCCCTGATCGCGGGTCTGCTCGGTTTCACCGGGCTTGCCGTGGCCTCGGCGGGGATCGCACAGATTCTCTTCTACATCTTCGTTGCGCTGTTCGTGATCAGCAGCCTCATCTACCTGATCCGCGGACGCGCGCCGCCCACTGTGTAGAGCCGATGGGTTAGACCCACCGGCCACAGATCGGACGGGACAAAGCAGAAGGGGCGCCGCGAGGCGCCCCTTCGTTTTGCCGCGATGCTGCGTCGAACGACTACCAGCGTGAGACGAGATCGCTGTTGGTGTCGCGGAAGGTCTTGACCTGCTTCTCGGCCTCTTCCTTCGCGATGCCGTAGCGCTTCTGAATACGGCCGCTCAACTCGTCGGCCGAACCTTCCAGCACGGTGAGGTCGTCATCGGTGAGCTTGCCCCACTGCTGCTTGATCTTGCCCTTGAGCTCCTTCCAGCCGCCGGCCGCTTGATCCTTGTTCATTGCGATCTCCTTCATCCGATAATTTTTAAATTGGGGAAGACGAGCGCGTCGTTCGCGCTCTTTTCCCCCAACCCGCGCAATCGACGCGGGTTGCGCTTTCGGATCCCGCATATTTCCCAGCGAATCGGAGCGAATTGTCTTTGCGGAACCATGGCTTGCACCCGCCATTGCTCATAGCAAGAGGGGACCGCATCGCGCCTCAATCGCTGCGCCCGGCGCACGCCCGAATATGCATGAGATGGAGTGAAGCCATGGCCTTTCAACTGAAACCGCTGCCCTACGCCGAGAACGCGCTCGAGCCGCACATGTCGGCCAAGACGCTGCAGTTCCACCACGGCAAGCATCACAAGACGTATGTCGACAAGCTCAACGAGCTCGTCGCGAACACGCCGCTCGAGAAGAAGACGCTGCCCGACTTGGTGCGCGATTTGAATGGGCAGCGCGGCGCGCGGCCGAAGAAGATCTTCAACAATGCCGGCCAGGTCTGGAATCACGATTTCTTCTGGGAATCGATGACGCCGAACAGCGGTGGCGGCCACCCCGATGGCGAGCTCGCGCATCTCCTCGACACCTCGTTCGGCGGCTATGACGCCTTCAAGGATCTCTTCAAGAAGACCGCGATGGAGCAGTTCGGTAGCGGCTGGGTCTGGCTCACGGCGGAAGGCGATCGGCTGCAGATCATCAGCACCGCCAATGCGCAGTCACCGCTGGCCGAAGGCAAGGTGACCCTGACCTGCTGCGACGTCTGGGAGCACGCCTATTATCTCGACTTCCAGAATCGCCGGGACACTTTCGTCGACACTTTCCTCACCCATCTGATCAGCTGGGACGCCGCGATGGCACGGCTGAAGGGCAATGAGGCGAAAGAGGCGCCGCACGCGCTGCGCGCCTAAAAAGAAAACCCTCCCCCATATTTGGGGGAGGGTCGGTGCAGGAAGCTCAATAGAGATAGTCGCCAATCGCTCACTTGCGATTGTTCATCACCATGCCGGCGATGAAAGCGGTCAGCAGCACGGTCATTGCGTTCCGCCCAAGCACGCCCTTCAAATCGATGCCAGGCCCGGCGCCCACGGACGCACCCAGAGCCGCCGCGCTCAGCGGGCCGGCAAGGCCAGCCTCGAGCGGACTTGCCCGTGAAGCCCTGCGTCGATGTTGATGATGAAAAGCAAAGCGGCAGATGACCGCGAGCAGCACCGCGACGAAGAGCAAGAGCGCACCCGAAGCCGCTGCACCCCAGGCCGGGCCGAATTGCGGTGCCAGGCCGAGATAGATCGCGATCCCGAAATAGCCGATCGCGCCGGCCGCCATCAAGGCCACGACCAATGCCGCTGCGAACAAGGCGGCGAGTTTCAGCATGGCATGGCGGAAACCGGTCGCCAGTTCGGCGCCCGTTCCCGCCAACATGCCGAGACGCAGGAGACTGCCCAACATGAGGATGCCTCCGTCAGCGCATCATGCGTCCGACGATCGAGCCGGCGATGAACGCGATGGCGATGCTGGCCAGCGGCGATTCACGGACCTGCTCACGCAAGGTCTCGCCGGCCTGCTCCGGGAGATCCTTTAGATCTTCCGCCTTGGCGCGCGCGGCAGCGCTCGTGTGCTTCAGCAGGTCCGCCATCTGGCGCTTCAGGGCGGCGATGTCGTCGCGGATGGCGTCGGTCTCGTTGGCCATGATTTCTCTCTCTTTTGCGAGTGTGAAATGTGAATCAACAATGCGGCGTTCAGAGCCGGAGTTCCGCCGCTACCAAAGAGAAACGGGGCCGCCCATCCGGGGCGACCCCGTTCCATCGGCGAAATCTTTTTGTTAGGCGCCGCCTTGTTTCATGGGCGCCGCCGTCTCGTCCTTGTGGTCGACGGCACCCATCGAGATCAGCGCCTTGCGCACGCCGCGCAACAACTCGGCCGAATGGCCCTCCGGCGTCATCTCCGATGTCATGTTCTCTTCGGAGGCCACCAGGTTCTCGCGCAGATCGAACTCCCACTGCTTAAGCAGCTTCACCTTCTGCTGATGCGAGAGGTCTTCCGCGCCCAGAATGTCGTTCGGGTTGGTAAAGCACTTGCCGACATCGACCAGCGCATCTTCGAAGCGGGCGTTGTTCATCATGACGTCCCTCCGATTCCTGTCGTGAGAACATGCACGAACATCCGGCGATCGGACCTGCGCCGCGCCGGCTGCTTGCGTGCTCCTTCCGAAAACAACCAATCGGGCGGATCGAGGTTCCTCAACGCACCGGCATGAGCGGCGCGGGGACCGGCATCGCGTGGCGCTGTCCCACCGAGGCGACCCAGGGCCGCAGGGAGCCGGTATGGTTCATTGCGCTCGGCTCGGAACTTTAGAGCGCGCACCAGCCGCCATCGACCGGTAGCACCGCGCCCGTGATGAAGGACGAGGCATCGGAGGCGAGGAAGATCGCGGCCCCGACAACCTCCTCCACGCGGCCCCGGCGGCCCATCGGCGTCATGCGCCGGATCGCGGCCTCGGTCTCGGGATCGCGGTCATAGGCCTCCGACCGCGTCATGGAATGCTCGAGATAGCCGGGATTGAAGGCGTTGACCCGGATGTTGCGCGATCCCCATTCGACCGCGAGCGTCTTGACCATCTGGTCCACGCCGCCCTTGGAGATGTTGTAGGTGAGGAGATCCGGAAAGGCCACCAGGCTGGCATTCGACGACGTGACGACGATCGAACCGCCGCCCTGTTTTTCCATTTGCTTCGCCGCCGCCTGCGCGCAATAGAGCGCGCCGCCGACATTGATGCTGAGCGTCTGCTCCAGCTCCGCGCGTGTCGCCTTATCGGCCGGATTGGTCAGGATGATCCCGGCATTGCACGCCATGATGTCGAGCCGCCCGAATTCTCGGACCGCCCGCGCCACCAGCGCGTTGCAGGCTTCGGGATCGGCGACATCGGTGACGGTCGCGATCGCCTTGCCGCCGGCGGCCCGGATTTCCGCAGCAGCCGACTCCGCCTCATCGCCATGCCGCGACGTGGTGACCACCGCGGCGCCGGCTTCCGCCATGCCTTTGGCAATCGCGCGCCCAAGCCCGCGCCCTGACCCGGTGACGACGGCAACCTTGCCCTCGAGCGAGAAGCGCTGCAGGGACATCTATTGCCGGTAATCGGGCTCTTCGGCGTCGAGAATCGCCTTCACCTCGTCGAGGTGATCGTCGGCGAGATGCGGATAGTCCAGCCACTGCTTGGCGGTCGTATGCGCGACCTCGTCCGCGGCGACCCGCAGCTTCTTGCCGGTGGAATAGGCGATCATCAGGGTCTGCGCCGCGCGCTCGAAATAGACCATCTCGTCGAACGCGGTCGCGATCGAGGGCGCGGTCACTGTGAGCCCGTGATTGCCCATCATCAGGATCGACTTCTTTCCGAGCAGGCCGGCCAGCCGATCACCTTCCTCATTGGCCAGCGCCATGCCGCCGAAATCGGGATCGGTCGCAACCCGGCCGTAGAAGCGCATCGTGTTCTGATCGATCGGATAGAGGGTGCTGTCTTCCAGCCCCGCCAGCGCCGTCGTGTAGATCGGGTGAAGATGCATGATGCAGCGTGCCTCGGGCAGCAAAGCGTGCAAGCGGCCATGGATGAACCAAGCGGTGGGATCCGGCGCATCGGAGCGCTTCAGCGTCGCTTGGTCGCTGGAATCCAGCAGCAATAGATCGCTCGCTCTCACGCGCGAGAAATGCCGCCCGCGCGGATTCATCAGGAACTTCGAGCCGTCCTTGGAAACCGCAACCGAGAGGTGGTTGGCCACCGCCTCATGCATCCCGAGCCTGGCGAACCAGCGGAAGCTGGCGGCGAGGTCGACCCGCGCCTGCTGGATTTCAGGTTCCGACAGCATATCGTCGTTGCGCAGCATCACGGTCATTGTTCGGCGCTCCCTAACGCTGAGATGTTTCCCATTGCGGGTGAATCCAGACCGACGCGTCGCTCGGCGTCAAGGCCGGTCGCTCCCGGATCATATCGGCCGCCTTCTCGGCGATCATGATGGTCGGTGCATTGGTGTTGCCGCTGACGATCGACGGCATGATCGAGGCGTCCACCACGCGCAAGCCCTCCAGCCCATGCACCCGGAGCTGGTCATCGACCACCGCTGTCGCATCGGTGTCGCGCCCCATCCTGCAGGTACCGACCGGATGATAACAGGTCTCGACCGCCTGCCGCACCCAGGCATCGATTTCCGTCTCGCTCCTCACATCGGGACCGGGGAAGAGCTCGTCGCCGCGATAAGGATCAAGCGCCGCCTGGGCCAGGATTTCGCGGACGAGGGAAACACTGCGGCGGAAATCGTCGCGGTCGCGCTGGCTCTTCAAGTAGTTGAACAGGATCGACGGCGGTTTGCGCGGATCCGCGCTCTGCGCCGCGACGCGACCGAGGCTTTCCGGCCGCAGCAGGTCGATATGCACCTGGAAGGAATGTTCGGCGCGCGTCTCCACCGTGCCCGGCACCACCGCCAGCGGCATGAACGTGAATTGCAGATCGGGATGCTCGATCCCGGCGCGGCTCCGGATGAAGCCGCCGGCCTCGAAATGGTTGCTCGCCGCCGGACCCGACTTCGCGAGGAACCATTGGGCGCCGGTCAGGAACTTGCCCGGCGCCCGCGCCTTCTTCGCCAGAGTCACCGGCTGCTTGCAGGCATATTGCACGACGATATCGGGGTGATCGCTGAGATTGGCGCCCACGCCCGGCAGCGCCTGCCGCATCTTGATGCCGAGGCGTTCCAACAACGCGGGATCGCCGACGCCGGAAAGCTGCAGCAATTGCGGCGAGTTGATCGCGCCTCCGCAGAGGATGATCTCGCGCTCGGCCCGCGCGGTCTCCTGGGCGCCGTTCGCGACATAAGCGATGCCGGTCGCGCGCCGGCCCTCGAACAGCACTTCCAGCGCCAGAGCCTGCGTCACGACAGTGAGGTTCGGCCGATCGCGGATCGGATCGAGATAGCCGCGCGCCGTGCTCCAGCGCTTACCGCCATGCGTCGTGCGATCGCAGGGGCCGAAGCCTTCCTGTTGCGCGCCGTTGCAATCCCGCGTCACCGGATAGCCCGCCTGCCGCCCCGCCTCGATGAACGCCTGGCCCAACCGCCCGGCACGCCCGTTCGGCGACGTGACTCGCAGCGGCCCGGCGCCGCCGTGATATTCGCTCGCGCCGTTCTGGTGATGCTCCGCGCGCTTGAAATAGGGCAGCAGGTCGGCATAGCGCCAGCCCTTGTTGCCGCTCTGCGCCCAGCGGTCGTAGTCGCGCGCATGGCCGCGCACATACATCATGCCGTTGATCGACGAGGATCCGCCCAGGACGCGCCCACGCGGGTGCGAAAGCCGACGATTGTCGAGATAGGGCTCGGGATCGCCGAGATAGGCCCAGTTGAACCGGTCATTCGCCAGCAGCCGCCCGAGGCCGGATGGCATGTCGATCTCCCAGGCCTTCGCCTCGGGGCCGGCCTCCAGCAGCAGCACGCGGACATCCGCATCCTCGGTCAACCGCGCAGCGAGCACCGCACCGGCCGACCCGGCGCCGACGATCACATAGTCGAAAGCCTTCACTGCGCGCCCATCAAAGCCGGCCGAACCGCCTCATGCACCAGGCCGTGGAAATGGTGTACCAGGTGCTCGCTCTCATTGCTGCGCTCGGCGTCGATCAGGTAGCGGCCCTGGTTGTAGCCGAAGGAGCGCAATCCCTTCTGGTTGGTGACGTTGAGCTCGATGTCTTCCGGCCCCAGCTGCTCGTTCATCCATTTGATGCAGGATCTGGTCACGTCGGGCATCGCGCGCTCGGCCGGGCCGTAATAGCCGAAGCGCAGGAGCGATTTCTCAGGCTCCAGCGGGATCATCAGGAACGTCCCGCAGATATCGGCGAAGGGGAAACAGTAGAAGGTCGTGTTCGGCCAGATACCGATGTTGAAGAACCAGTCGGTCTGCCAGGTGGAGCCTTCCAGCGGCACACCATAAGCGGACGCGACATTGCCCTTCGGCGGGCCGATATAGGTCCACCACTTGTCGTGGGCCTCAAGGGCGTATTGCTTGAAGTCGATGAGGGCGGCCAGTTCCTTGTGGACGGGACCGGAGAGGCCGAAGTGATAGCCCTCGACCGAATTGTCCATGATGACCTTCCAGTTCGAGGGCACGATCACATCGACTTCCGAGATCAATTTCATCTTCGCGAGGTCGGGCAGAAACTGCGCCATCTTCGCCTCGGCCCCTGCGGCGATTGAGGCAAGCGGCGCTGCGTCCAGGTCCATGTTGATGAACACGAAGGAGCCGATGACCTCCAGCTTCACCGGCTTCAGCCCATATTGTTTCCTGTCGAAATCCGGCAGGCGCTCGGTGCGCGGTGCATTGCGCAGCGCGCCCGAACGGTCGTAGCACCAGGAGTGATAGCCGCAACGGAACACCGGGCCGGTGTTGCCGCGCCGTTCGCTGGTCAAACGGTTCCCACGGTGCTGGCAGGCATTGTAGAAGGCGTGCAGCTTGCCCTCGTGATTGCTGATGATCACCGACTGGTCGAAGATGTCGAAGGTGACGAACCGGCCGGGCTCGGCGAGCTCGCTTTGATGGGCGACGCAATGCCAGGCCGGATAGAAGATCCGCTCGCGCTCCGCCTCGAACACCTTCGGATCATAGAAATAGCGAGCGGGCAGGGTCATCGACCGCTCCGGCGCGGCCGGCGCCCAGTCCAGCGATTTCTGTTGAATCATGATCCGGCGTTCCTTCCTGGCAAGCGGGTGTGCTTGACCGAACGCTACGACGGTGCGACAAGCGGACTTGATCGAAAGCGTCAATTCGCCGTCGCAAACGGTCAGAGGATTATATGGCTTCCATCCCGAAGGATATCGGCATCCTGCTGCTGCCGAGCTTTTCCCATCTCGCCTTGGGCGCGATGGTGGAGCCGCTGTTCATCGCCAATTGGCTGACCGGCCGCGCGCTCTATCGCTGGCGCACGCTTTCGCTCGACGGCAAGCCGGTGCCGACCTCCAGCGAGCTTTCCGTGCCCGCGGATGCCGGCATCGCCGAGGCGGCGGAGTTCGATGCGCTTTATGTCTTGGCCAGCTTCGACGTGAAGCGCCTGACCCGCGACCGCGCGCTCAAAGCCTGGCTCCGCCGGGTCGCGCGCCATGGCGCCACCATCGCCGCGATCGAGACCGCCTGCGAGGTCGTGGCCGCAGCGGGATTGCTCGACGGGCGCAAGGTCGCCGTGCATTGGGACAATCTGCAGGGCTTTGCCGAATCCCATCCGCAATGCCGCGCCGTCGCCGAGCTCTACACCGCCTCACCCGGCCGCCTCACCTGCGCGGGGCACAGCGCCATCCTCGACATGATGCTGCACGGCATCGCAGCCGATCACGGCCCCGATCTCGCCGGCGAGATCGCCGCGCATCTGATGCTGCCTGGTTGGCGCAAGAGCGACGACCACCAGCCCGCGCCCTGGATCAAGGCACGCAAGACCGCCGACCCGATTCTCGAAAGTGCGCTCGCTCTCATGGAGAATAGCATCGAGGAGCCGATCCCCTGCAGCGCCATCGCCCGCCGGGTCGGCGTCACATCACGGCAATTGCAACGTCTCTTCGCCCGCGCGCTGGAGACGACGCCGGTCCGGCATTACCAGCGTCTGCGCCTCTCCCGGGCCCATGCTCTCCTGCAGCAGACCGATCTTTCCGTCACGGAGATCGCAGTCAGTGCGGGCTTTAATTCCTTGGAGCACTTCTGCCGGCTCTACCGCCGCCAGTTCCACTGCCGCCCCCGCGATGACCGCCGCCAGAGCGTCGCCGCCCCGGTTTTACGCCGCCGCGCGTGAACCCCCGCGAGGAACCCGCCCTATCCGGCGTGTTGATCCCCGGATCAAAAGGGGGCCGCGGGCGTTCGCATGGCATTGCAGGAGAAGCGCTCCCCGTCGCCGCAGGACAATGTTGAAGCGTCGCAACGTGACGGCGTTGCGGCCTCGCCAGCGCGGAACATCCCCGGATTCCTCGGGGGCGGCGGCGAAACCGGGGTGCTTGCGCGGGATTATGACTGGTCGCTGACGCCTCTGGGCGATCCTCACACCTGGCCGCGCAGCCTGCAGACCCTGATCCGAGTCATGTTCGCCGCGGACCAGCCGGTCTGGATCGGCTGGGGGCCGGAGCTGCTCACCTTCTACAACGACCCCTGCAAGGCGATCATCGGCGAGGAGCATCCCGCGGCGCTGGGCAAGCCGGCTGCGGAAGTCGGGCGCGAAAGCGAAGCGCGCTTCCGCAATATGGCCGAGCATGCCCCGGTCATGATGTGGATGACCGACACCGAAGGCTCGCTCACCTATCTGAACCAGCTTTGGAGCGAGTTTACCGGCCAGTCGCCGGAAGAGGCTTTGGGCTACGGCGCCTGGATGGCGATCCATCCGGACGACCGCGCCGTGTCCCGCGAAACTTCCGTGCTGCGATCAGGAACCGCGAGCCGTTCCACATCGAGCATCGCCTCAAGCGCTATGACGGCAGCTATCGCTGGGCCTTGAGCACGGCGGCGCCGCGGTTCGCCGGTCTCGGCGAAGACGGGTCTTTCCTCGGCTTTATCGGCTCGATCATCGACATCAGCGAGCGCAAGGAAGCCGAGCACATCCTCCAGCGCACCAACGAGGTGCTCGAGCAGCGGGTCGCCGCCGCGATGGCCGCACGCGCCGAGACCGAGCAGCAGCTCCGTCAGGCGCAGAGGATGGAGGCGGTCGGCAAGCTGACCGGCGGTGTCGCGCACGACTTCAACAACGTGTTGCAGGTGATCGGCGGCAATCTTCAGCTCCTGACGCCCGACGTCGCCGGCAACCTGCGCGCCGAGCAACGCTTGCAGACCGCGATCGCCGCGATCTCCCGCGGCTCGAAGCTGGCCGCGCAGCTCCTGGCCTTCGGCCGCCGCCAGCCGTTGGCGCCGAAGGTGGTCAATCTCGGCCGCCTCATCCGCGGCATCGACGACATGCTGCGCCGTGCCCTCGGCGAGAGCATCGAAGTCGAGACGATCATCGCGGGCGGGCTATGGAACACGCTCATCGATGTGGCGCAGGTCGAGAACGCGATCCTCAACCTCGCGATCAACGCCCGCGACGCCATGGAAGGGCAGGGCCGGCTCACCATCGAGGCCGGCAATGCCGCGCTCGCCGAGATCTACTCCGCGCGTCACGGCGAGGTGCTGCCCGGGCAATACGTGATGGTCGCGGTCAGCGACACCGGTTCCGGCATGACGGCGGCGGTGCTGGAACGCGCCTTCGAGCCCTTCTTCACCACCAAGCCCGAAGGCCAAGGCACGGGCCTCGGCCTCTCCATGGTCTATGGCTTCGTGAAGCAGTCGGGCGGCCATGTGAAGATCTACAGCGAGCCCGGCCAGGGCACGACCGTCCGCCTCTACCTGCCGCGCTCGAGCGCGGAGGAGGATGTCGAGACCGAGCTCGATTCCGGCCCGGCGACCGGCGGCCACGGAGACCGTGCTGGTGGTCGAGGATGACGAGGACGTCCGCGGCACCGTGATCGACATGCTGACCGATCTCGGCTACCGCGTGCTGAAGGCCAAGGACGGACAGAGCGCACTCGCCGTCGTCGAAAGCGGCATCCCGATCGACATGCTGTTCACCGATGTGGTGATGCCGGGACCCTTGCGCAGCCCCGAGCTCGCCCGCAAGGCGTGCGAGCGGCTGCCGAACCTCGCCGTGCTTTTCACCTCAGGCTACACCGAGGATGCGATCGTGCACGGCGGCCGCCTGGATGCGGGTGTCGATCTCCTGACCAAGCCCTATACCCGCGAAGCGCTGGCGCGAAAGCTTCGCCATGTCCTGCGCAATCAAGACCAGCGCCGGATCAGCGAGCGGCGCAGCGTCATCTGCGCGTGCTGCTGGTCGAGGACGACGCGCTCATCCGCATGTCCACCGCCGAGATGCTGATGGATCTCGGCCATGACGTGCTCGAGGCCGAAGATGCCGAGGCCGTGCCCGCGCTGCTCGAAGGCGGCCGCTTCGATGTGATGCTGACCGATCTCTCGCTGCCTGGAATGTCCGGTGACGCACTCGCGGCCCAGGTCCTCGCGCAATACCCCGGCCTCGGCATCATCTTCGCCTCCGGCTACGACCGCCTTCCCAATCGGGATGCGGCGCTCAAGGACGCGATGCTGCTGCAGAAGCCGTATGACGAAGGCGCCCTGGCCGACGCCCTGAAAGCGGTCGCCGAATAAGCACGCCGTCCACGGGCTTCGGTGGTCAGCGCTTTCTTGGTGTTGACCGCGACCGCTTCGACTTCACCGTTCGCTGCGACGCAATTTCGCGCAGCAGCCAGTCACGGAACACCGATTGGATCGCATCTTTGGCGAGCCCGCGCGGCGAAACCAGGAAGTAGGCGAATTGCGGCGGACCCTTCAGCACCAGCTCGAAGGGCTTGATCAGCGTGCCGGCCGCGAGGTCGTCCGCGATCAGGGTTGAATCGCCGAGCGCGATCCCCTGGCCTTCGATCGCCGCCTGGATCGCCAGCGAGGAATGCACGAAACGCACGATCCGGCCATGTGACGAATCCTTGAGGTTCGCGGCATCGAGCCAGGTTTCCCAATTGGGCCAGCTGGCGCCCTGGGAATGCCAGTCCACATCCAGCAAGGTGTGCCGCAATAGCGCTTTCGGATCCCGCCTCTTGCCTTTCAGCAGCGACGGGCTGCAGACCGGCACCACATATTCGTCGCCCAGGCGATCCACCTGATAGGAAGGGTGATTGCCGGCGCCGAACTGGATCACGACATGCGGATCGCGGTGCGACAGCTCGCTCATGCGCAGCTGGATGTCGATGAAGACATCGACCCCGGGGGCTTCGGCGAGAAAGCGGTCGAGCCGCGGCACCAGCCATTTCGATGCGAAGGAGGGCGCCGAGGTGACGCGCAGGCTCGGCCGCGTACGCTTCAATTCGCGCATCGCATGGGCGATCTCGGCGAAGGCGCCGTCGACTGCCTTCTTCAGGATCTCGCCGGATGCCGTGAGGCGCACCGCACGCCCGGTGCGATGGAACAGCTTCACCGCCAGCTGGTCTTCGAGCTCACGCACCTGGTGGCTGATCGCGGCCTGCGTCACACCGAGCTCTTCCGCCGCCGCGGTGAAGCTCTGCCAGCGTGCCGCCGCGGCGAAGGAGGGCAAAGCCCCGAAACCCCGAATTGGTCGATTCATCGCCCCATCACCCGAGCCCAAATACCGTTCATGCGTCCTGCAAAAAGGATTCGTTTGAGTCCGATCAAGACCGATTGCAGTCTTTCACGGCTCAACCTCCGAGGGCGCCCGGTTTCCCACCGGCGCTCTCTTTTTATGGAAGCGAGATTAGCGCAACTATCGTCCCCTGAGCTATCGACCGGGTGCGATGCGGCGATAGGAGAGGGCTTCCGCAACATGCACGCGCCTGACCGGTGCGCTGCCTTCGAGATCGGCGAGCGTGCGGGCGACGCGGAGCACGCGATGATAGCCGCGCGCCGAGAGCTTGAACTTCTCCACGGCTTGCGTGAGCAGCTTCAATCCGTCCGGCTCCGGGGTTGCGACCTTGTCCAGCAATTCGCCGTCGGCCTCGGCATTGGTACGGATGCGATGCTCCTTGTAGCGCGTATTCTGCAATGCGCGCGCTCGTGCGACCCGCGCGCCCACCTCGGCGCTGCCTTCGGAAGGCGGCGGCAGCGAGAGATCGGCGGCGGCGACCGCCGGCACATCGACATGGAGATCGATGCGGTCGAATAGAGGCCCGGAGATCCGCGACTGGTAATCCATCGCGCAGCGCGGCGCCTTGCCGCAAGCGAGCGCCGCGTCATCGAGATGCCCGCAGCGGCAGGGATTCATCGCCGCGACCAGCTGCACCCGCGCCGGATAGGTCACATGCGCATTGGCCCGCGCGACGGTCACCCGCCCGGTCTCCATCGGCTGGCGCAGCGATTCCAAGGTCTGGCGCTGAAATTCCGGCAGCTCGTCCAGGAACAGCACGCCGAGATGCGCCAGGCTGACCTCGCCCGGCCGCGCCCGCAAGCCGCCGCCGACCAAAGCGGGCAGGGAGGCCGAATGGTGCGGATCGCGGAACGGCCGCTTGCGAATGAGCCGCCCTTCGCTGAGCGATCCGGCAAGGCTGTGGATCATCGAGACTTCCAGGGCCTCGGCCGGATCCAGCGGCGGCAGGATGCCGGGCAGCCGCGCGGCCAGCATCGACTTGCCCGATCCGGGAGGCCCGATCATCAGCAGGTTGTGCCCGCCCGCGGCCGCGACTTCGAGCGCGCGCTTCGCCGTCTCCTGGCCCTTGATGTCCTTCAAATCCAGCTCGCGCTCGGTGGTTGCGGCCATGCGCGGCTCCGGCGGACTGAGGATCTGCGTGCCTTTGAGGTGATTGATCAGAGCGATGAGATCGCCGGGCGCCACGACGTCGATCTCGCCGGCCCAGGCCGCCTCGCCGCCTTGCGCCGCCGGACAGATCAGCCCGAGCTCATCGGTGGCCGCGTGAATTGCCGCCGGCAGCACGCCGGAGACCGCATTGATCCGTCCGTCCAGGCCGAGCTCGCCCAAGACCGTGAAGGACGCGACCGCGTCGCTCTCTATCGCCCCCATGGCGATCAGCATGCCGAGCGCGATCGGCAGATCATAGTGCGAACCCTCTTTGACGAGGTCGGCCGGCGCTAGATTGACGGTAATCCGCTTGGGCGGCACGCCGAGGCCGATCGCGGTCAAGGCGGCATGCACCCGATCGCGACTCTCGCGCACGGCTTTATCGGGCAGCCCCACGACATTGAAAGCCGGCAGGCCTTGCGCGATTTGCACCTCGGCATCGACCGCAAGCACGTCGATGCCCTGGAACGCCACGGTGCGGACCCGCGCTACCATGCGCGCATCGCCTTAATCTGGAATGCCAGCCCCACCGCCTGCGCCCCTCAACCCAACCCCGCGCGATGATGGCAAGACCGGAACGAAAGCGCAACCGGGGCGTGACGGGCGCGGCCGCCTAGACCATCACCCCCATCTCGCGCACCGCATCCGGCAGGCGCTTCCTGCGGCGGTAGACGGCGGGCGTATCCGCGACCAGACGCTTGAACAGGCGGCGGAATGAGACCGTGTCGCCGTAGCCGACTTCGGAGGCGACGCATTCCACCGGCTCGTCGGTCGTCTCCAGCATCTGCTTGGCCTCTTCGATCCGCAGGCGCTGCACATAATCGAGCGGCGTGATGTTGGTCGCGTTCTTGAAGCGGCGGTTGAAGGTGCGGCGCGAGAGGCCGGAGATGCGGATCATCGAGGCGACCGGATCGCCCGCCGCGTAGTTCTCGGCGAGCCAGGTCTGGCATTCCTGGATAGTCTTGTCCTTGCCCTGCATCTTGGTGGTGAGGCGGGTGTAGGGGTTCTGCCCGTCATGGTGCCAATCGAACAGCGACATCTTGGCGAGCCTGCGCGCTTCTTCCGGCCCGGCGAAGGCGCCGACCAGATAGAGCACCAGGTCCATCCATGAGGTGGCGCCGCCGGCGGTGACGACGCGGTTGTCTTCCGAGGCCGAGACCAGGATGCGGTCGGTCTGCCAGCGCACATGCGGATATTCAGCCTTCATCGCCGCGGCGAAGGCCCAATGGGTCGTTGCGTCCTTGTTGTCGAGCAGGCCGGCTTCGGCGAGCAGATAGGCGCCGCTGCAGGCCGAGACCACATGCGCGCCTTGCGCATGGGCGCGGCGCACCCAATCGACCAGCTCCGGATTCTCGCGGCCGAACTGTCCGCCGGAAGAGATCAGCAGCGAGGGCACGAAGACGATGTCGGTGTGCGTGGCTTCATTGAACGTGCGGTGCGGCTCGATCCGGACGCCGGTGCCGGTCATCAGCGGCGCACGGGTCGCGGCCACGATTTCCGGGCAGAAGCGCGGCGCTTCGGTTTCGCCCATCACCCGGTTCCACAGCGTGCCGACTGCCCAGAAGGCGTCGTGAATGCCCACGGCCACCCAGGGTTCGGCATCCGGTGCGACGACGATCGAGACTTTGATCTGGTTACGCGAGATCTGATTCATGGTGGGTTCCTCCCCAAACGCAGTGTGCGGACTCTGGCAGGATTCGTCCGTGATAACGATCACAACTGTGGGAAGTCTGGCAAGACTAACCCCACACAGTCCCATCCGCCCCTGTCGGCGGGCGGGCGATCGGCAGAGGTTGGCTCAGCCCGACGCGACGTGCGGCGGGTCTTGAGCAAACCCCGAGCAACCTCACACAAGGAGTACAAAGCATGCGTCGTTTCGTTATCGAGCGGGAGATCCCGAAGGTCGGTTCCTTCGAGCGCGAGCAGCTGAAAGGCGCCGCCGCCAAGTCCAACGAGGTCCTGGCGCAGCTCGCGCCCGACATCCAGTGGATCCATTCCTACGTCGCCGGCGACAAGACCTTCTGCATCTACATGGCGAAGGACGAGGCGGTGATCCGCAAGCATGCGGAGATCAGCGGCTTCCCGGCCAACAAGATCACCGAGGTCCGGAAGATGATCGACCCCACCACGGCGATGATGGCGTGATGGGTCTGCGGCAAATGCCGGCCACCCCGCTCTTGCGCCCTTCGGCGCCCAAAGTCTTGCGCCCTTCGGCGCAGGGGCGGCGGCAGCGGCGGCACGCGACGGCGGCGGTGAGAGTCGCCGCCGCCTTCGCCCGCGCGGTGCTCAACGCGACCGATACGTTCTATCTCTGGATGGAGCGCTATCGTCAGCGCCGGGCGCTCGTCATGTTGAGCGATCACATGCTGAAGGATCTGGGCCTGTCCCGCTGCGACGCGGGGCGCGAGAGCGGCAAGCGATTCTGGGAAGGCTGAAGCCAGGGGTCAACGGGTCACCCCTGCAGCTGGCGCATCAAGGTCGGGAGGTCGATCAGATTCCAGCTCTCGCGGATCTGACCGCCGGCGACGCGCCAGAAGGCCATGCAGCCGAACTCGATCCGCCGCCCGATCGGCGGCACGCCGCGAAAGCTCCCCTGATGCGTGCCGCGCCAGGTGCCGCGCACCGCGACCAGATCGCCTTCCGCCACCAGGTCTTCGATCGTGACGGTGAGATCGGGGAAGGCGACGCGGAGGGCGCGCGCCTGCGCCTTCACGCATTCGGGGCCGGTGGCGCCCGGATGCACGTGATCGACGAAGTCGGCGGCGACCTGGCGGTCGATCACCGACGGCCGATAGGCATTGGCGGTGGAATCGTAATGCGCGCGGATCAGCGCCTTGTTGGCTTCGGCCTGGTTCATCGCTGTCCCCAGTAATGGCGATGAGAATCGTCGTCTCCGGCCGCGCAAAGGTTCGAAGCCCAAGGCTTCAGGCAAGGCCGGATGCCGCGATCTAAGTCCGTGCAGGCATGATCCGCTATGATGCCGGTCACATGACGCATGCGACATCGATCACCATCCGAGGCTCTAGACAGCGTGCCGATCGGGGATTAGGGTGCTGCCCATGAGCGAAATGCGCGCCATTCCTGTCAACCGATTTTGGTACCGCTGGTACAATCCGGCGGTTTAGGAAGCGCACGCACGTTGCTCAACCCGAAGCCGCCCGATCCCGAGGCGGCTTTCGCATTTCAGGCCCTGCTCTTCCGGCCGAGAACTCCGAGAAACGCCAAGCAGATCGAGCGGCTTCCAACCTTGGAGGCTCTGATCATGTCGATCCACCGATCCCAAATCCTCGCCCGTTCCGATACGGCAGCGTTCGACTTCGATGTCGTGACCGATGCGCCGGTGCGGCCGTCGCGAAAACCGGACGCACGGCCGGACGCCGCACCGCCCGAAGCCGCTGCGCAACGCGAAAAGGCCGAGATCGCAAAAGCCTGATTGTGTCTGGTTGGTGCTAGGCGGGTGCTGATTGCACGTCGGACCCCGGCGCGATCAGGTGCGCATGCCAGCGCTGGAATGCGCCGACCGCGCCGTAGATCATGGCCGCGCCGAGGAAGCCGGCGTAGCAATCGACCGAGTAATGCCAGCCGAGATGCACCGCGCCGACCATGATCAACACGAGATAGGCAACGGCGGCGACGCGCGGCAAGCGTCCCAGCGGCCAGGCATAGAGCGCGTAGAGCGTGGCGACGGCGACGTGGATGCTGGGAAAGGCCGAGATCCCGGTGCCGAGCTGCGTCGTGCCTTTGATATAGGCGTACCAGAGATAGCGCTGGAAGGAGATCGCGGAGAAGTCTCCGTTGGGATCGGCCTGCATCAGATAGGCGAAGAGGCCGGCATAGTCGTTGTGCCGGGCGCCGGTGAACTCGAACCAGAACGGTCCAGCCGACATGAAGGCGCCGGCGGCGATGTTGCCGAGCAGGACGAAGACCAGGATGATGCTGACCAGGAACCGCGTCCGCGCCGGCGATCCCGGGCGGCCCAAGGCGACGGCGAAAGGCACGGCGACCAGCAGCACGCCCCAGAAAGCGTAGGCTGATTCAAGCGCGCGTGTGACCAGCGGATTCTCGATGTCGAGCCATTGCCACGGATGCTGGCCGAAATGCAGCGTCCGGCCGATCTCCATGAACGTTTTGTCCCAGGTGAACGGCACGACATCGTTCAACAGGTTCTTCATCGCCGTGAACCCAGCCATGAAGATAGGCCAGGCGATCAGGAACGGCGCCGCCGCGATCAGGCTGCGCAGGAATTCGCGCGGGCTCCAGATCCGGGGGAAGAACAGGAAAGGCCGCGCGCTGCGCCCGACGGCGCGCCGCAGGACGATCACCAGGGGGATCGCAGCGAAGAGCAGGTAGCTGAAGCTGAATGCCGGCAGATACAGCGTCGGCCGGAAGTCGGCGGCATGGCCGAATTGGAAGCAAAGCAAAGCCGCCATTGCCGCATAGGCCAGCATGAAAGCCGGAATGACGATGTTCAGCCCTTGCCAGCCATGGCGCTGCGCAAAGGCGGAGCACCATTCCGCCATGCGCCGGAAACCAGGGCGGCGGTTCGAGACGCGAAGATCGAAATCAATCATCGGACAAGCCATCTGGGAGATGACAGCATTTCAGTGTGAATGAGAACCCGAGCGCCTAGCAACTGAAACTTATTGCCTCAAATTTCATACAGCTTCCAGTTGATTATGTTCCTATCACTCCACAGTTGCTGGTGCCCGTTCTGCAAGCCAGGAAGCAGGCGCGCTCGCGGGATTCGCATGCTCCATCGAATCCGTCGAATGGCGTGCCGAAGCGGCCAAAACACTGCCAACGGCATGATGAGAGCATGCCAGGGTAAAGGGTTGCTTAAAGCTTGACCCCTAGGCTGATATGTCTAGGGCCGCGACGCTCGCTTTGCTATCTTTGCGCCGGCCGGACATCGCCCAGCCAACTGGGCCCACGCTGACTGGAACCCGATGAAGCTCATTGCTCTGTTCCGCCGATCACGCCTTCCCGTGCTTGGCGCCATCATCCTTGCGTTGTTTGCCGTGGTTGCGGCCGAACGCAGCGCCTCCGCTGCCGGTTTCGGCGCCGATGACCGCGTGCCGCGCGCCCGCGAGAAGGGCACGCTCTACGGTGCGATCGGCCTGGTGGTGCACAGCGACGGGATCGAAAGCGAAGCCGGCACCGGCTTCCTGGTTTCGCCCTGCCATGTGATGACCGCCTACCATGTGGTCGCCGGCAAGGGGAAGATCGGCGACAGCGATACCGCCACCTTTTATGTCGGCGAAGGCGATATCGGTCCGGCCTATAACGGCGGTCGCCGCTATGCTGTGAGCGCAATCGCGCATCCGCTGGTCTGGGGCAATTTCATCGATGGCGAAAGCGACAATGTCACCCAGCGCGTGAAGGCGGTTCAGTCGAACGGCTGGAACGACTGGGTGCTGCTGAAGCTCGATCGCTGCCTCGGCGACGCAGAAAACGGCTGGGGCTATCTCAAATTCGACCCGATCGCGACGCGCGAGCTCACCCGCACGGGCGAGACTCTGGAGGCGATGGCCGTCGGCCTGCCGAAGGACAAGGATGAAGAGAATCTCACCGAGGATCCGAGCTGCCGCATCGTCGGCCAGATGTACGAATCCGGCTGGCAGCATGACTGCCTGACCCTGCCCGGCAATTCCGGCGGCCCGATCCTGGAGCGCAAGGCGCAAGCCGCCGGCACCCCCACGGGAGACGCATCGGGAAATGCATCGTGGCCACGGGTGCTCGGCATCACGGTCTCGCTGATCCTGCTCGACGGCATGGACCAGGAGGCGGCTGAATCCGCCATGCTCTCGGCCGACGATCCCAGTTATTTCAACGTGCTCTCGACCGCGGTGCCGGTCTCGTCCTTCATCAACAAGGTCGCGCAATATCTGCCGCAAGATCCCGAGGTCGCCGCCTATATCGCCAAGCACAGCCTCGACACCGGCTACAGCCTCGGCGACAAGACCGACTACGAAGCCTCGATTGCCGATCTCGGCCAGGCGATGAAGGCCAAGCCGCAGGATGCCGAGCTGCGCCTCCGCCACGGCATGTGGCAGGGCGCGGCCGGAAACACCGACGCGGCGATCGAGGACTACACGACCGCACTGAAGCTCGAGCCGAACTATCCGGCGGCCTTGCTCTCGCGCAGCCAGAGCCTCAGCGACCGTGACGACAAGGCCAAGCACGACCTCGAGACCGCGATCGCCGATCTCACCAACTTGATCGGACGGTTCAAGGATTCCGCGGAGCTCATCATGAATCGCGGCTATTTCCTAATGCGCGACCGTCGCTTCGAGGAGGCCGCGACCGATTTCAGCGCCGTGCTGAAGCTCCGGCCGAAGAGCAGCGGGGCGCTCCGCGCCCGTGCCGGGGTCTATGCCGACCTGAAGCAGTTCGACAAGGCCGCCAAGGATTACGAGCGCGCCATCGATCTCGAGCCGACCCTGCCGATCTCCTACATCGCCCGCGGCAACTTCCGCTCGCAGCTCGGCGAGGACGCGGATGCGATCGCCGATTTCGACCGCGCGATCGAGCTCTACCCGGCCGCCGCCGAGGCCTATAGCGGCCGCGCCTACGTGCTGCTGCAGCAGGGCAACTTCAAGGCCGCGATCAAGGGCTTCGACCAGGCGCTGAGATACGACGACAGGGCCTCCTACGTTCTCGGCGGCCGCGCCAGCACCTATCAGATCATGGGCGATCACGACGCATCGATCCGCGACTACCGCCAGGCGGTCGAGCTCGATCCTGGCGAGCCCTTCATCCAGCTGCTGTACTTCGTCGAATTGGCGCGCGCCGGGAAGACCGATGAAGCGAAGAAGCATTTCGCGACCTTCGCCGCCGATGGCCGCTTCGACGATTGGCCGCGGACTCTGGCCCGCTTCTTCGCGGGCGAGATCGATGCCGCCGCGGTGGAGAAGATGGCGGCTGAAGGCGACACGCAGTTCGAGAAGGAGGCCCGGTCCTTCGACCGCGACTTCTATCTGGGCCAGGCCGCCCTCATCGCCGGCAAGAACGGCGATGCCGAGCAGCGGCTCTCCGCGGTGATCGCGACCGGTGAGCGCCAGTACATCGAGTACAACATCGCCGCCGCCGATGTCGCCAAGCTCCGCGGCGTCGCCCAGACCGACACCCCGCCGGCGAACACCACGCAGAACTGATTTGGGATGAATTGGAAAGCGGCCTGAGGAAACTCAGGCCGCGTTTCGCTTCTTCAGAGCTTCGGCCGGCGCGCGTTGTCGCGGTACCAGCCGCCGACCGCGGCCTCGAAGGCGGTCGCGGCCTGGAACACGGTCGCATCCTCATAGGTGCGGCCGATGATCTGGATGCCGGTCGGCACGCTGTTCCTGGCGTGGCCGGACGGGACCGAAAGCACCGGGCAGCGCGACAGCGTGTTGAACGGCGAGGTCATGCACCAGCCGAGCACCGGATTGAGCTTCGAGACCTTGCCGTTGATCTTCAGCACTTCCGGTCCGGACAGGAAATCCGCTTTCACCGCCGGCAGCGCGAGGGTCGGGCAGATGAAGACGTCATGCTTCTCCATCATCGGGCCGAAAGTCTCGTACATCTTCGCCGCACCCTCCATGGCGCCAAGGAAGTCGGCCGCCTTGGACTTGCTCGCCGCCTTGGCGAAGTCGAGCGCGTAATAGGTCATGATCTTGCGGTGCTTCTTCGCCATCTTGCCCAAGAAGCTGCCGAACAGATGGTCGAGATGCGCGATCCCGGCCTCCACCGCCCAGGGACCCCAGCCGAGATCGACCTCCTCGACCGTGGCGCCCAGGCTCTTGAACACGTCCAGGGCCGCCCTGGTGTTGGCAACGACCTCCTTGTCGACCTCGAAGCAGTCGAGGTCCATCGAATAGGCGATCTTCCAGCCCTTGATCGGTTTGTAATCGGTGGGCAGCGTCAACTTCGGCCTGAGGCTGGCGATGTCGGTCGGCGCGGGGCCGCAGATCACGTTCTGCAGCAGGATCGCGTCCGCCACGGAACGCGTCATTGGCCCGGTATGGCAATAGGGATCGAGATTGAACGGCGGGTCGTCCGGGTTGCGTCCGTATGGCGGCTTGTAGCCGACCACGCCATTGGCCGAAGCGGGGATCCGGATCGATCCCCCGATGTCCGAACCCATGGCGAGCGTGGTGGCGCCGGCGGCCAGGGCCGAGCCTGAACCGCCCGACGAGCCGCCCGGCGTGAATTTCGGATTCCAGGGATTGCGGGTGATGCCCCAGGCCTTTGAATGCGTTACCGATGCGCAGGAGAATTCCGGCGTCGCGGTGCGGCCGAGCACGATCGCGCCCGCATTCAGGATCCGCTCGTTGTTGACCGAGCTCTTCTCCGGGATCGTGTCCTTGGCGATCAGCGAGCCGAAGGAGGTGGGCTTGCCGGCGATGTAGCTCTCGTCCTTGATCGCGATCGGCAGACCTTCCAGCACGCCGGTTTTGGCACCCTTGGCGTATTTCGCCTCGGCCTTCTTCGCGAGCGCGAGCGCCTCGTCGAAATGCATGTAGGTATAAGGCTTCAGCTTCGGCTGCACCTGCTCGGCGCGGGCGATCACCGCCTCCATCAGCTCGACCGGCGACAGTTTCCTGGCGCGAAACCGCGCCAGAGCCTCGGTCGCCGTCAGATAGCAGAGTTCCTGGTCCGCCATGGTTTCCCCTGTCCGTCAGATTTGCGGTCGTTTCTTGGCCGTGTTGTACCAGCCGCCGAGTGCCGTCTCGTAGGCGATGCCTGCCTGGAACACATCGGCATCGCTGTAGGAGCGGCCGACGATCTGGATGCCGGTCGGCACGCCGTTCGCGGCATGGCCCGATGGCACCGCGAGAACCGGGCAGCGCGACAGCGTGTTGAAGGCCGGGGTCATCACCCAGGCGAGATCGGTCGGCAGCTTGGTCAGCTTGCCGTTGATCCGGATCTTGTCGCGCGAGAGCTTGAAGTCGGCCTTCACCGCCGGCAAAGCGGTGGTGGGGCAGATGAAGGCTTCGTATTTCTCCATCATCGGCCCGAAGGTCGCATACATCTTCGCCGCACCTTCCATCGAGGCGAGGAAAGTCTCAGGCTTCGATTTTCGCCCGAACTCGCCCAGCTCGACCGCGTATTCGCACATCAGCTTGCGGTGCTTCTTCAACTGATGCTCGGCGAGGTAGGTGCCGAACAGATGCCAGAGATGGCCGGTTGCCGTATGCAGCGCGTCGATGCCCCAGCCGAGATCGACCTCCTCGACCGTGGCGCCGAGGCTCTTGAACACGTCGAGCGCGCGCCGGGTGTTGGCGACGACCTCCTTGTCGACCTCGTAGAAGCCGAGATCCATCGAATAGGCGATCTTCCAGCCCTTGATCGGCTTGTAGGCGGTGGGCAGGGTCAGCTTCGGCCGCAGGCTCGCGATGTCCGTCGGCGAAGGCCCGCAGATCACGTTCTGCAGCAGGATCGCATCGGCCACCGACCGGGTCATCGGGCCGGTATGGCAATAGGGATCGAGGTTGAACGGCGCGTCATCGGGATTGCGCCCATAGGGCGGCTTGTAACCGACGACACCGCAGGCCGAGGCCGGAATCCGGATCGAGCCGCCGATATCCGAGCCCATGGCGAGCAGTGACGTGCCCGCCGCCAGCGTCGCGCCGGAGCCGCCCGACGAGCCGCCGGTGGTGAACTTCGGGTTCCAGGGATTGCGGGTCACGCCCCAGAGCCTGCTGTTGGTGTAGGTGGCGCAGGAGAATTCCGGCGTCGCGGTGCGCGCGTGCACGATGCCGCCCGCGCGCATGATGCGTTCGTTGTTGGGCGAGGTGGTGTCGGGCACGAAATCCTTGGTGATCAGCGAGCCGAACGAGGTCGGCTTGCCGGCGATGAAGCTCTCATCCTTGATGCCAATCGGGAGACCTTCGAGGGCGCCGGTCCTGGCGCGCGCGGCATATTTCGCCTCGGCCTTCTTCGCGAGATCCATCGCCTCGTCGAAATGGGTGAAGGTGAAGGGCTTGTATTTCGACTGGATCTTCTCCGCCCGGCCGATCACGGCGGACATCAGCTCGACCGGCGAGAGCTTCCTCGCCTTGAACAGCTTCAACGCATCGGTCGCGGTGAGGTAACAGAGCTCGACATCACTCATGATTCCTCCGCCGAGGGCATTTTCCGAAGGTAAGGCACAAAAAAGGGGCCCGGGATCGCCGGGCCCCTTTTGCCCTGGATGGGCTTACTTTTTCAGGTTGGTCCAGATCTTGTTGTAGACCTCGACCACTTCCGGCGGGCAGGGCGGCACGAATTCGCTGCTGGTGCCCGCCGGCGGATTGATCTCCGGCGCGTTGCCGAATTCCGGCGGCAGGAACTTGTGGCTTCCCATGATGCCGTTGTCGTACTTCGCGAAGTCGGAGATCAAAGCGGCGTTCTCCGGATCCATGATGAAGTTCTGAAACAGTTTGGCGTTCTCGACGTTCTTGGCGCCCTTCAGCACCGCGACATTGTCCATCCAGCCTTCCATGACTTCCTTGGTCATCGCGAACTTGACCGTCGGGATCGCGATCCGCATGCGATAGGCGGCGCCGTTCCAGGTTTGGGTCACCACCACGTCACCGGAGGTCATCTTGGTGATGGTGTCGTAGCTGAAGGTCTTCCAGTTCGGCTTCGCCGCCTGCAACACGTCGTTGACCTTCTTCAGGTCGGCCTTGTCGCCGGAGCAGCGCTTGACGCCCGCATAGCGCTCGGCGGCGTGGATGAGCGAGTTCATGTCATCCAGCACGTTGATCTTGCCCTTCAGCTCATCGGGCGGATTGAACAGCAGGCCGATCGAATCCATCGGGCCCTTGTACTTCGCGGTATCCACCGCATAGGTGGTGAGGCCGAATTGCCACGGCACCGAATAATGCCTTCCGTCGTCCCAGTAGACGTTCACGAACTTCGAATCGACGTTCTTGAAGTTCGACATCTGGCTTGGCTCGGTCTTCTCGAGCAGACCGTCATCGACCATGATCTTCACGGTGTAGTCGGAGGGTACGACGATGTCGTAGCCGGTATTGCCCTCGCGCACCTTGGCGAGCATGACTTCGTTCGAGTCATAGACGTCGAGCGTCACTTTGACGTTGAACTGCTTCTCGAACTTCTCGATCAGCTTGGGGTTGGTGTAGTCACCCCAGTTGTAGATGTGGAGCTCGCCATCGGCGAGCGCGGGCAGCGCGCCGGCGGTCAAAGCGACCATCGCGGTCATGCCCAAAAGCCATTGTTTCATAGTCCGTCTCCCTCTTCTTTCTTGAAGCCTCGTTGGTCTTTTGTCCTTGTCCGGGCCTTTTGATCCGTCACGCCTTCTTTCTTTGCGCGATCCAGAACGAAATCAGGATGAACAGAACCGAGATTCCGAGCAGGACGGTGCTGATCGCGTTGATCTCCGGCGTCATCGGCCGGCGGATCATGGCCCAGATATAGAGCGGCAACGTGGTCTGGCCCGGCCCGGCCACGAGCTGGGTGATGGTGAAATCGTCGAACGAGACGATGAAGGCCAGGGCCGCGCCCGAGCTGATGCCCGGCATCAGCAGCGGCAGGGTCACGTGCCAGAACGCCTTGAAAGGCGTCGCATAGAGATCGGCGGCGGCTCCTTCGAGCGTCAGGTCCATGGTCTCCAGCCGCGCGCGGATCGGCATATAGGCGAACGGGATGCAGAAGACGAGATGCGCCAGGATGATGTTGCCGATGCCGAAATTGAGCCCGAGCGTCCGTCCGAGCAGGGCGAAGAAGGAGAGCGTCGCCACCGCGGTGATGATCTCCGGCACCATCAGCGGCAGGTTGATCACCATGTAGGCGGCGTTCTGCCCGCGCCAGGGTGCGACCCGCGTGGTCGCCAAGGCCGCCAGCGTCGCGAAGATGGTCGCGCCGATGGTCGCGCTGACCGCGATGATCAGCGTGTTCTGCGCGGCGTCGCGGAACTCCATGTTGTGAATGGCGCTCTCGTACCACTTGGTGCTGACGCCGGAGAACACCGCCACAATGTCATTGGCGTTGATCGAGAAGATCATCAGGATCAGGATCGGGAAATAGAGCACGACCAGGCAAGTGACGGCGATCGTGTGAAAGCCGAACTGCGTGCGGAGATCGACGCTCTTCGGCGCAACCACTGTCTCAGCCTTAGCCATGCTTCACCTTGCCGCTGGTCACGCGCACATAGAAGAACAAGGCCACCAGCACCGCCGACATCAGGATCAGGGCCTGCGCCGCGCCCAGCGGCCAGTTGCGCCCGGAGCCGAACTGCTGGGCGATCAGGTCGCCGATCATCAGATGCTTGCCGCCGCCGAGAATGAGCGGCGTCACATAGGCGCCGAGCGCCGGAATGAAGACCAGCAGGCAGCCGGCGATGATGCCCGGCCGCGCCAGCGGAATGATGATCCGGAACAGCACGTTTGGGCGCGTGGCATAGAGGTCATAGCCGGCCTCGACCAGGCGGAAGTCCAGCTTCTCCAGGCTGGCGTAGAGCGGCAGCACCATGAAGGGCAGGAAGGAATAGAACAGGCCGAGCACGATCGCGAAGTCGGTATAGAGCATGGTGATCGGCTGCTGGATGATGCCGAGCCCGATCAGCAGATTGTTGAGCAATCCCTCGTCGCGGATGATGAACATGATCGCCAGGGTGCGGACCAGCAGGTTCGACCAGAACGGAATGGTGATCAGCAGCACCCACCAGTTGCGCTGCTTGGGCGGCCGCGTCGCCATGAAATAGGCGGTCGGGAAGCCCAGGAACAGGCAGATCGCCGTGGTGCCGACCGCGAAAATGAAGGAGCGCAGATAGATCTGCAGGAAGTCCGGCGAGAACACGAGCTCGTCGCTGAAGATGTCGGCCTGGAACAGGAACGAGACATAGGCCTCGACCGAAGGCGACCAGACCACGCCGCCATAAGGCGCCGCTTTCAGGAACGAATAGATGACGATGATGATCAGCGGCAGGATGCCGAAGACGCCGACCGTGACCAGCGCCGGCGCGGTCAGGATCCAGCGCCGGACCTGGGCTTGCTCCTCGATGCGCTGCTGGGCGGCTTGAGCGGCGGTAAGCGCGGGGGTTGGTGCGGGCTCCGGCGTGGCCGGGCCAGGTGCGGGTGCGGCGACGTCGGTGCTGGCCATCTCAGTCCTTCAGCACCTGCATCGCCTCGGGCGCGATCCTGAGGCCGACCGGGTCGCCCTGCTTCAGGACTTCCTGGAAGCCGCGGCGGTTCTGCACGCGGACGGTGACTTCGCCCCCGGTATCGAGATCGATGTGGAAATGCGTGTCGGTGCCGAAATAGACGATGTTGTCGACCTTGCCGGCGAGCTGGCAATCGGCGCCCGGCTTCACCAGGTCGATGCGCTCCGGCCGGATCGCCAGCGTGACCTTGCCGCCGACCGCGGCGCCCGGATCGAGCTCATGCGCCATCTCCATGCCGGAAGGCAACTTGATCTGGCCGCGATTGCCGATCCGCTGCATGACCTCGGCTTCGATGAAGTTGGTCTCGCCGATGAAGTCGGCGACGAAGCGCTCGACCGGATGCTCGTAGATCTCGTTGGCCGTGCCGATCTGCAGGATCTTGCCGCCCGACATGACCGCGATCCGGTCGGACATGGTCAGGGCTTCTTCCTGGTCGTGGGTCACGAAGATGAAGGTGATGCCGGTCTCGTGCTGCAGGCGCTTCAGCTCGATCTGCATCTCCTTGCGGAGCTTCAAGTCGAGCGCCGACAAGGGCTCGTCGAGCAGCAACACTTTCGGGTGGGGTGCCAGCGCGCGGGCCAAGGCGACGCGCTGCTGCTGGCCGCCGGAGAGTTGATGCACCTTGCGGTTTCGCATCGCCTCCATCTTCACCAGCCGCAGCATGGCGTCGACCTGGGCGTCGCGCTCGGCGCGCCGCCGGCCCAGCATCTTCAGGCCGAAGGCGATGTTCTGTGCGACGGTCAGGTGCGGGAACAGCGCGTAAGACTGGAAGACGGTGTTGACCATCCGCTTATAGGGCGGCAGGTGCGCCACTTCCTGGCCTTCCAGCAGGATGCTGCCGCCGGTCGGCAATTCGAAACCGGCGATCAGGCGGAGCAGGGTGGTCTTGCCGCAGCCCGAGGGGCCTAGCAGCGTGAAGAACTCGTTCTGACGAATCGTCACAGAAACGTTGTCCAACGCGACGACCGCGTCAGGACCCGCGCCAAATGTCTTGGTGACATTCTTGGCTTCGACCGCGGGTAATCCGGTCAAAATTCACCTATCCTTGACCGCATCTCGCGATGCAGCACAGCCCTGTTTGTTGAGATTTTTATTGTTCTTTTCACTCTACGGCAACATCGTTTCAGGTCAATCCACAAACTGGCTCATTAATAACAAGAACAGCTTGGTGGATGGAATTAATGCATGAGGGCCATGCAGAGCGACCGATGGCGCGCCCCCGCCCCCGGGCCTAGGGTGATGCCGATCAATCTCCGGTCGATACCGGTTCGGCGTTCCTTCCCAACCCGTCTTTCCCAGCGAGACCACTTTGGTTCAAACCACGACCACGACCAGGCCCTCTTCCGCGAGCGCCGGCGGGTCGGCGGCCGGCGGGGCTATCTGGGGCATCGTCTTCGCGAATTGCGCAGTCTTCACCTTCACGGTGATGGACGCGATCATCAAGGAGATCTCGCAAAGCTTTCCGACCGGCGAGATCATCTTCTTCCGCAATATCTTCGCCTTCATCCCGCTGCTGGTCTTCGCCTTCTGGCGCCATGGCGGGATTTCGCTGAAGACCCAGCGGCCCTGGGGCCACTTGATGCGCGGCATCTTCGGCGTGCTCTCGATGTACTGCTTCTTCCGGAGCTATCTCGAGCTGCCGCTTTCCGATGCGATCGCGCTCGGGCTCTCGGGCCCGATCTTCATCACCGTGCTTTCGGTTCCGGTCTTGGGCGAGCATGTCGGCTGGCGCCGCTGGTCGGCGGTCCTGGTCGGCTTCATCGGCGTGCTGGTGATGGTGCGTCCCGGCTCGACCATGTTCGACCCGAACGCGGCCTGGCCGCTCGGCGCGGCGATCCTCTATGCCGCGGCCATGATGTCGATCCGCAAACTGGGCTCGACCGAGCCTTCGACCACCATCGTCTTCCACTTCACCGCGTTTGCGGCCCTGGCCTCGCTGCTCACGATACCCTTGGGCATCAACGATCCGGCGCAGGCCTGGGTCATGCCGAGCAGCCCCAGGCAGATCGGGCTCATCCTGGTGATCGGCGTCTTCGGCGGCATCGCGCAGATTTTCATGACCATGGCCTATCAGCGCGCCCGCGCCGCCACGGTGGCATCGTTCGACTACACCGCCTTGGTCTACGGCTTTCTCCTGGGCTGGATGTTCTTCGACGAAGTGCCGGATGCCTTCTTGATCGTCGGCGGCGGCATCGTGGTCGCAGCCGGCGTCTACATCATCCACCGCGAAACCGTCGTCGCCCGCCAGCAGCACCGCGAACCGCCCGTGCCGCCGCTGCCGACCAACGAGTAGCCGCTAGCGGCGCCCCAGCCGCGCTTCGATCGCGTCCCAGATTTTCATCTCGGGCCGCGTGCCGTCGAAGCGGGCGATCTCCTGCAGGCCGGTCGGCGAGGTCACGTTGATCTCGGTCAGATAATCGCCGATCACGTCGATGCCGACGAAGATCATCCCGCGGCGCTTCAGCTCGGGGCCGAGGATGGCGCAGATTTCGCGTTCACGCGCCGTGAGTTCCGACCGCATCGGCTTGCCGCCGGCATGCATGTTGGACCGCGCTTCGCCGGCCTGCGGCACGCGATTGATGGCGCCCACCGGCTCGCCGTCGATCAGGATGATGCGTTTGTCGCCCTGGCGCACCTCGGGGAGGTAGCGCTGCACGATCACCGGCTCGCGATAGATCTGGGTGAACATCTCCAGCAGCGAGCCGAGGTTCTCGTCATTGGGCGTGATGTGGAAGACGCCCGCGCCGCCATTGCCGTAGAGCGGCTTCACGATGATGTCCTTGTGCTCGGCGCGGAAAGCCAGCACCTCCTCGCGGTCGCTGGTGATCAGCGTCGCCGGCATCAGCCCGGCGAACTTGGTGACGAACAGCTTCTCTGGCGCATTGCGGACCTCGACCGGATCGTTGACCACCAGGGTCTTCGGATGGATGTGCTCCAGGATATGCGTCGCCGTGATGTAGGACATGTCGAACGGCGGATCCTGCCGCATCAGCACGACATCGGCCCTGGCGAGCTCGATCGTTTCCGGCGCGCCCAGGGTGAAATGATTGCCGCGCTCGCGCCGGAGTTCCATCGGCGCGCCGCGCGCGATCACCGTGCCGTCGCGAAAGGTCAGCCGGCTGGTGTGATAGAAGAACAGCTTGTGCCCGCGCTCCTGCGCAGCCAGACCCATCACGAAGGTGGAATCGCCGTCGATATTGACGTGCTCGATCGGGTCCATCTGGACGGCGACGAAAAGGCCCATGGAGTTCTCCCGGGGATTTCTCTCAGTTGATCTGCTGGCCGAGGTCCTGGATCAGCCGTGCCACATGATGGCGCTGGCTGTCATTGTCGGAAATCTCCAGGAAGCGCTCCAGCGCACTGCGCGCGGCATTGAGATTGCCGAGCCGCGCCTGAATGAGGCCGGCTTCGCGATAAAGCGGTGCGTGCTTGGGCGCCACCAGCAGCATGCGCTCGAGGGCCGCAGCCGCCTTCTCGAGATCGCCTTCCTGGATCAGGCGGATCTTCAGGTTGTTCTCGAGCCGCAGCAGGATGTCGCGATTGCCCACCGCGGCATAATGTTCGGGTTGGAGCTCCGCTTTCTCGCCGGCCGCGGCCTTCAACTTGCGGCGCAGGTCCGCGGTGGTGCAGGGCTCGCCGCCGGCGAAGGGGTCGAGGATCACCGCGCGGCCGGCATTGTGCAGCCGGACCACGAAATGTCCCGGAAAGTTCACGCCCTCGATCGCCCAGCCCAAGCTGCGCGCGGCGTGGATGTAGAGAATGGCGAGCGCGACCGGCAGGCCTTTGCGCCGGTCGATGACCCGCATCAGGTTGGCGTTCTGCAGGTCGTCATAGGTGACGCGGTCGCCCTGATAACTGAAGTTGCCGGCCAGTACCTTGCCGAGCGTGGTCGCGCGGTTGAAGAGGCCGGCGTCGCCCTCGGCATTGCAATCCAGCTCCGCGGCCGTCTTCTGCATCTCGTCGGCGATCGCGGCGAGATGCGCGTGATATGTTTCGGGCACGCCGGTCCCGCGGTCCATGCCCCCGCGGTCCATTCCGGGCCGGTCCATCGCCGCCAGTGCCAGGCCCGCTTCGGCGATGTTGATATCGGCGTCCTCCACGGCGCCGACCGAAGTCAGCACCTGGCGCGGATCCAGGTTCGCGCCGGTCATCGCGTGGCTTTCTGCGCCGGACTGCGCCGGGCCGCGACGGGCTGGGCGTTGGCCGCCACGCTGCTCGGCGAGGGCGTCGGCCCCGCAATCATCGGCGGGTTCTCGGGGATCGGAGGCAAGGGATCGGTTCTCACGCGCACATGGTTGACCACAGCACGGACATAGGGAACGTCGCGCACATGGTCGATGACGCGTTGCAGCTCCGCCGGGGTCCGGGCGATGCCCATCAGATACACCGTCGAGCGGATGCAATCCACGCTGTAATTGATCGCCCGGATGTCGCGGTCGAACATCAGTTTCAGGCGGATTTGCTGGATCAGCCAGACGTCCTCGGCGAAGTCACCGCCATCGAGGCTACGGCCGAGCTTGATCTCGTCCACCACCTCGCGCACCCCGTCCGGCTGCCAGGCGATGCGGGTCGCCTCGATCCGGTCCTCCCGCTTCTGGACGAAGCCGGTCAGCAGCACGCGGCCCTCATGCACCTGGACGTCGATGTTCTGGAACAGCTTGCCGCTCTTGCTCAGCATATTGGTGGTGATGGAGGTCCAGATCGCCTTGTCCTTCGCCGAGTTGACGAACCCGCGCTCTTCCATCGCCATGTTGGTGACGGTGGCGCCGGCGCCGACCGCCATGCCGATCGGCGAGCAGGCGGAAAGGGCGAGGGGCATCAATCCGACCAGCAGCGATGCGCCGATCCACGACCCCCCGATTCGTTTGACTGGCGCCATTCCGGAATCATGCCCTAACCCGATTCCGGCCGCCAAGCGTCTTTGATATGGACCGGCCGTCCCATGCGTCCGAAAGCCATCAGATCGAACCGCAGGGTGAGATGCGCCAGGTCGGGGTGCCGGGCGATGAACAATCCGGCGGCGCGGGCCAGCCGAGCCCGCTGCTGGGGCGCCAAAGACAGCGTCGCCGCATTCGGATCGAACCGCTGTTTCACTTCGATGAAAGCCAGGGTGCCGCCGCGCCGGGCGATGAGGTCGATTTCGCCGACGATCGAGCGCCAGTTGATCGCCAGCACCCGATAGAACTTGAGCCGCAGCCACCAGGCCGCCCGTTTCTCCGCGCCATGACCGCGACGATACGCCTCGCGGCCCCAACCGGATTTGGGACTGGCGCCCTTGCGCGCATCCTGCAGCTTCACGGCTTGCGCCCGGTGAGCGCCAGGGCGCGGGCATAGATCTCGCGCCGTGGCCTGCCGCTGGCCGCCGCCACCGCGGTGGCGGCTTCCTTGACGGCCATGGATCGGAGCGCGCTCTCGAGCGCCGCATCGACGTCGAAGGCTTGTTCTTCGGGAAGCGGGGGCCCGATGACGACCACGATCTCGCCTTTCGGCGCGCCGCTCTCCGCATAGTGCCGCGCCAACGCACCGAGCGTGTCGCGCCGCACCTCTTCATGCAGCTTGGTGAGCTCGCGCGCGACCGCCGCCGGTCGATCGCCGAGCACGTCGGCGCAGGTCGCAAGACTGTCGGCCAAGCGTGGCCCGGTTTCGAAGAACAGCAAGGTCGCCGGCACGGATTTCAGCTCCCGCAGAGTCTCGCGCCGCGCACCGTCCTTGACCGGCAGGAAGCCGGCGAACAGGAATCGGTCGCTCGGCAGACCCGAAAGCACCAAGGCCGCCAGCGGCGCCGAAGGGCCCGGGATCACGGTGACGGCGATGCCCGCTTCGGTCGCCGCGCGCACCAGCTTATAACCGGGATCGGAAATCAGCGGCATGCCGGCATCGGAAACCAGCGCCACAGTTTGGCCCTGAAGCAGGCGTTCCATCAGCTTCGGGCGCATCGTCTCGGCGTTATGGTCGTGATAGGGCAGGGTCGGCCGGCGGATATCGAACTTCGCGAGCAGATTGCCGGTGACGCGCGTGTCCTCGCAGGCGATCAGATCCGCGGCGCGCAGCGTCTCCAGCCCGCGCGCGCTGATATCGCCAAGATTGCCGATCGGCGTCGCCACCAGCGCCAGCAAGCCCCCGGACTGGGGGAACGATCGGGGCCGGCGTTGCCTTCCTTCCCTGCTCTCGTTAGGCTCGGGCATCGGTCATTCCCCGTTGATCATAGGCGGCGTCCAATCGTGACAATTCGCATTTCCAGCGCACTCCATCCGTTGTCTCTGGCGCTCGCCGCCATCGCTTTTTCGCTCGCCGGATGCGCGCCCAACCTACCGCCGCCGCAGGCGCCGGGCCAGCAGCAAGCGGCGCCCCAGGCGCCGACCACGGTGACGCCGACACCCGGCATGGACCTCACGCAGCCGGCGCCTTCGAACCAGGCAAAGGCGGCGCTTCTGCTTCCGCTCTCCGGCCAGAATGCGGGGGTCGGGCGGTCGCTGATGCAGGCGGCCGAAATGGGCGTGTTTGATTCCGCCGGCGATGATTTCTCCCTGGTGGTGCGCGACAGCGCTGCCTTGGCCGGGCCGGGTGCTGCGGTCAGCGGCGCAATGCAGGAAGGCGTCGGCGTGGTGTTGGGTCCGGTCTTCTCGACCGAAGCGCCCGCGGCGGGCAATGCCGCGGGTGGCGTGGTCCCGGTGATCAGCTTCTCCAACGATCGCTCCGCCGCGAAGCCGGGCGTCTTCGTGCTGGGTCTCGCACCCCAGGCCCAGGTCGAGCGCGTGGTGCAGTACGCCGCCGGCCAGCAGGTGAAGCGCTTCGCCATCCTCTACCCGAACTCGGCCTATGGCAGCGTCGTGCGCCAGGCCTATCAGGACGCGGTGGTGCAGGCGGGCGGGCAGATCGCGCTGATGCAGGCCTACGATCCCGCGCAGGGCGACTTGATGCCGACCATGCAGAAGCTGGTCGACTCCTATAAGACCAGCGGCTTCGACGCGCTGATGATTCCGGAAGGCGGCCAGCGGCTGCGCGCGATCGTCGCGATGCTGCCCGGCTTCGGCATTCCGGTCGCCGGTCCCGGTGGCGGACCGACGCCCGCTGGATCGGTGCGGCTGCTCGGCACCGCGTTGTGGAACGACCCCAGCTTGGCCGGCGAGAAGCTGCTCGCCGGCGGCTGGTTCGCGACCACGCCGCCCGATCGCTGGGCCAACTTCGTGCAGCGCTATCAGTCGGTATACGGCGCGCCGCCGGATGCCCGTGCAGGCGTGGTCTATGACGCGGTGACCCTGGCGATCGCACTCGGCAAGGCAAAGCCCGGCGGCGACTTCAGCCTCACCCGCTTGACCGATCCTTCGGGCTTCTCGGGCGTCACCGGCCTCTTCCGCATGAACGCCGACGGCACCGTCACCCGCGGCCTCTCGGTGCTCGAGATCGGACCCGGCGGCATCACTGTGCGTGATCCAGCCCCCACCATGTTCCAGGCGACCATCAACTGATCGAACCGAAATCGCGGCGCCGGCGACGGACGAACGCGTTTTCACTAGGATTCATGGGGGAAGAGACATCATGCGCAGTCATCTACCTGTCGCCCTGCTGGTTGCGGGCCTGGCGCTGCATCTCGGCAGCAGTGCGGCCAAAGCGGATTGCGGCGCCAAGAACGAGTTCGAGGACGTCTACTGCTATGCCAAGCAGTATATCGCGTCCGACGATGAACTGAACGCCGCCTACAAAGCGCTCACCGGCAAGCTCGATGCCGACACCAAGGCGGTGCTGAAGAAGAGCCAGCTCGCCTGGATCAAGAAGCGCAACGCCGAATGCGGCCAGACCGACAGCGACGGCTATTCCGTCGATCTCTCCTGCGCGGTCGACTTCACCGAGAACCGCACCCAGTTCCTGAAGGACCGCAAGGCCGAATGCGATGCCGGCCAATGCGACCGCGCCAAGCTGGCCAGCAGCGAATAGCTGTTTGAATCATCTGGTGCCGATCGTCGCGAGATTGCCGGGTCCGGCCCGGCAATGACGCGCAGCGTTCAGGCGAGCAGCGCGCCCAGGACGGCATCAAGCCGCGCGCGGCCTTCGCTGGTCGCCCGCAGCCGATCATTCTCCAGCGTCAAAAATCCGCCCTCGATCATGCGCTTGAGTCGCGCGCTGTCGAGCGCGCCCTCGATCTCCGCGCCGATCTCGGCAACAAACCGCGCCGCGGGAATCCCCTCGGCGAGGCGCAGGCCCATCATCACCATCTCCTGCAGCCGGGCCGATGCCTCGACTTCATCGCGCTGTCGCGTCGCATGGCCTTGGCGCTCGACCGCTTCGAGCCAGGCTTCCGGCGCGCGATGCTGGCGAGTCGCGAATTTCGTTCCGCCCAGCGTCAGCCGTCCATGCGCACCAGGCCCTACGCCGACGTAATCGCCATAGCGCCAGTAGGTGAGATTGTGGCGCGACTCCTCGCCGGGCCGCGCGTGGTTGGAGATCTCGTAAGCGGGAAGGCCGGCGCGCTCCAGCCGCGACGCGGTCCAGTCGAACAAGGCCGCCTGCTCGTCTTCCGGCAGCGTCTGGAAGTCGCCGCGGGCGACGCGCTGCTCGAAGGCGGTGCCGGGCTCGATGGTGAGCTGATAGAGCGAGATATGGCTGTTGGCGAGATCGAGCGCCGTGCTGAGCTCTTCCTGCCAGGCTTCGAGACTCTGCCCCGGCCGCGCATAGATGAGATCGAACGAGAGTCTTGGAAACGTCGCACGGCCGATCTCCAGGGCGCGGATCGCCTCGCCGGAACTGTGCTGCCGGCCGAGGAACTTCAGCACCGCGTCGTCCAGCGCCTGCACGCCGATCGAGACCCGGTTGACCCCCGCCTCGCGGAAGCCGCGGAAGCGCTCGATCTCCACCGAGGTCGGATTGGCCTCCAGCGTGATCTCCAGGTCCGGCGCCACCTGCCAATGCTTACGCACGGCCGCGATGATCGCCGCCGTGGTTTCCGGCTCCATCAGCGACGGCGTGCCGCCGCCGAAGAACAGGCTGGTGACGGTTCTGCCTGGCGTCTGCTCGGCGTAATGCGCAAGTTCCGCCAGCAGCGCTTGGCGCCAGCGACTCTGGTCGATCGCCTCGCGCACATGGCTGTTGAAGTCGCAATAGGGGCATTTGGCGCGACAGAACGGCCAATGCGCATAGATGCCGAAACCGCGCCCCTCTTGGTCCAATGGGTCAGCGGGGGTAGAGATCATGCGGGAGAAAAAGCAGGTTGCGCCCTCAGGCGCAACGTTTATTCGGCGACCAGCGGCTGGGTCGGGGTGATGCAGCTGCCCGTAGGCCAGTTTCGCTTCAGCGCCGGCCGCCCGAAGTAGTAGCCCTGCAGGAAGCCGACCCCGGCCTTCAGCAGGAAATCCGCATCCTCGGCATTCTCGACGAACTCAGCGACGGTCTCGAGGCCGAAGGTGGTGGCGAGGCCCATAAGATTGCGGACGAAGAGCTGGTTGTCCACATTGCGCGAGAGATTGAGCACGAAGGAGCCGTCGATCTTGACCATATCAACGGTCAGCGCCTTCAGATGCCGGAACGAAGTGAAGCCGGCGCCGAAATCGTCGATCGCGACCTTGCAGCCCAGGTCGCGCACCACGTTCACGAAGCGCGCGGATTCCTCGATGTCGTGCAGCGCCGCGGTCTCGGTGATCTCGACCACCAGGCGGGGTGCGATCTGCGGCGTCGAGCGCACGGCGGAGATGAGCGCGCGCAGCCAGGATTGGTCCGAAGCGGTCAAGCCGGAAATGTTGATCGCGAGCGTCGTGTCCGGCGCTTCGCGGAGCTCCTCGACCGCCATGTCGAGCACGTAGCGGTCGAGCGCGCGGGCCATGCCGAGCTGCTCGATCACCGGGATGAAGGCGCCGGCGGGAACGATGTCGCCCTTGTCGTCGCGCATGCGGAGCAAGGCTTCGTATTTCACGACTTCATGCGTGTCGGCCGCGACGATCGGCTGATACATGAACAGCAGGCGATGGTCGCGCATCGCATTCTGCACCTGGGCGCCGATATCCATGGCATGGCGGTGCACCAGGCCCTGCTGCTCGGAGACGCGATAGGTGTTGAAGCAGGAGCGGCCGTTGCGCTTGGCGTAGTTGAGCGAGAGCTCGGACTTGGCCATGACGTCATAGGCGGTGTTGACCAGGCCGGGGAACAGCACGCAGCCGATCGAAACCGAAACCGGGATCGACTGCCCGTCGATCTCGACGGGTTCTTCGCGGATGCCGTCGATGATGCGGTCCATGGCATGGACCACCATCTCCTCGCGGCATTGTGACAGGATCACGCCGAAGCGGTCGCCGCCCAAGCGGCCGACCACGTCGGAGGATCGGACAAAGCGATCGAGGCGCTGGCCGATCGCCACCAGAACCGCGTCGCCCACTTCGTATCCGAAAGCGCTGTTGATCATGGCGAGCTTGTCGATGCCGATCACCATGAAGGCGCCCGGCACGTAGAACCTGCGGGCAAAGGTCAGCGCCTGGTCGAGTTCGTCGCGGAGCCGCGTCTTGTTGAAATGGCCGGTCAGCTCGTCGTAATTGGCGATGCGCTCCAGCCGCGCCTCGGTCTGCTTGCGCTGCGTGATGATGCGGAGCGTCCCGCACATGGCGACCGGAGTTTTGTCGGTGTCGAGCGACGCATTGGCGCGGTCATGCACCCAGACGACGCCGCCCTGGTTGTTGCGCAGCCGGTATTCGCAGTCATAGCCCGCCTGGCCGGCGAAATGGTCGCTCAAGGCTTTGAGGCGCAGCGGCAGGTCTTCTGGATGGATCCGATTGTTGAAGCCGTGACCCGACTGAATCTCGTCATTGGTCTCGCCGAGCAGCTCTTTCAAGGAGCTGCCCCAGGTCAGGCTGTCGGAGAGGATGTCCCAGCGATAGGCAATATCCCCCGCGGCTTCCACCGCGCGGGCGATCCAGTCGGACTGAGGAGGTTCAGCGACGGCCTCCGATTCCGGAGCCTGTCGTCCCAGCGTGATCATGCCCCGGTTGCCGCCAACGAATTGCCCGCTTCTGGAAATGAGCGTTTAAGGCAGCAGCATACGCCGGAGAGTCCTAAACAAATCTTAAATGCGCGGAATCGAACGGGACCCTTGTCCCAGAAGAGTTTGCGGTCTTTAAGGTAAAGAAAAGGTGAACTGCCCGAATAGTTGAGAAATGTGATCTGCATGACTTGCGCGCCCGCGGCGCATTCATCAAATTCTAGGCAAATCCTCCGATGATCCGTCCCAGCCGATGCCGCCTGGGCATCGTTTGGGAGCTTGAATGTCGGATCTCGCCCAGATCCTTCTGCTGCCGCCACCGACGCCGCCAACCCAGCGGCAACAGGCGCGTGAGCAAGAGCTCGCGGTCAATCCCGACCTGCAGCAGCAGGGCGGCGATGCCGCGCGCGGGCGGCGTTTTCGTTTTCGCGTCCATGAGGGCGGCGAGAGCAATACCGACATCGCCACGCGCCGCACCGATCCACGCAGCACGCTCAGCGGCAACGGGGCTTCGGAAGACGCCACCGGCCAACCGTCGTCGGGGCGCATCCGCACCGCGACCGCCGATTCCCGCAACGGCTCCTCCAGTGCGTTTCTCGCCCAGGCCTTCGCGCAGGAGCAATTGGGCGATGGCCTGCACAACCCGCCTTACGCCGCCGCCAGCGCCGCCTACACCCGCACCGGCGCTGCCACATACGCCGCCAGCACCGGCACGACCGTGAGCCTCAGCGTTTAGCGCGGGCCGATCTCGGTCTCACCCAACTTTGCTCCGTCATGCCAAGGCTTGGCCTTGGGTGACGAACGAGTTTGTGGGTGAGGGGAGAGAACTACCAGAAACGACGTTAAGCCGTCGTGTCGACGCTGCCGCTCGGGCCGGCGTCGTTCGCCACGGCGGGGCCGCCTTTGGCGACGCCGACCAGAGCCGGGCGCAGCAGGCGGTCGTGGATCTTATAGCCGGCTTGCAGCACCTGGACCACGGTGCCGGCGGGCTTGCCGGTATCCGGGACTTCGAACATAGCTTGGTGGAAGTTGCTGTCGAAGCGCTCGCCTTCCGGCCAGATGCGCTGGATCTGCTGCTTGCCCAAAGCCGCTTCGAGCTGCCGCTCGGTCGCGGCGACGCCGTCATAGAGCGTCTTCAAGGCTTCGTCCGATTGCAGCGTCTCGGCCGGGATCGCTTCCAGCGCGCGCCGCAGGTTGTCGGCGACGGTCAGCATCTCGCGGGCGAAATTGGTAATGCCGTATTTCTGTGCATCCTCGCGGTCGCGCTGGGCACGCTTGCGGGTGTTTTCCGCCTCGGCCATGGCGCGGAGCGCCTGATCCTTCATCTGCGCCGCCTCAGCGCGCGCGGCGGCCAAAGCCTCTTCGAGGCTGTCCGGGGCGGTTTCGTTTTGCTGCGCCTGATCTTCGGGCGCGCCGTTTTCCATCTTATCGTCGGTCATCATGGGGACCGGTTCTCCATCAATCTTTCGTTTATTGCAATGGCAGAAATCGCCGCGCCCCGCTTGGTCGGAACGCCCGCGACTTCCGATGAATTCAACCCAGGATTCGGCCGATCACCTTGGCGGTGTAATCGACCATCGGGATGATGCGGGCATAGTTGATCCGCGAGGGACCAATGACGCCGACGGCTCCAATCAGCCGCCGCTGGCTGTCGCGATAGGGCGAGATCACCGCCGAGCAGCCGGCGAGGCCGAAGAGTTCGTTCTCCGCGCCGATGAAGATCTGCACGCCTTCCGCCGCATCCGCCGCTTCCAGCAGCTTCAGCAACTGCTCCTTGGCCTCCAGCGCCGAAAAGAGGCCGCGCAGCCGTTCGAGATCGGCGATCTCGGTGACACTGTCCAGAAGATGCGACTGCCCGCGCACGATGAGGGCGCCTTCGCCCGTGCCGTTCGACCAGGTGGCGAGACCCGCCTCGACCACCTTGCGTGTGAGATCGTTGAGCTCCGCGCGCTGGCTCTCGAGATCCTGCACGATCTCGCCGCGCGCCGTGGTGATGGTGCGGCCGGCAAGGCGCTGGGTCAGATAGTTCGTCGCCTCGCCGAGGCTCGACGGCGGCAATCCGACCGGGACGTCGATCACCCGGTTCTCCACCATGCCGCCTTCGGTCACCAGCACGACCAACGCTCTGCCGGGCGCGAGATGCACGAACTCGATATGCTTCAGCGGTCGCTCGGATTTCGGCGCCACCACCATGCCGGCGGCATGCGACAAGCCTGACAGCATGGTCGAGGCCTGCTCCAGCACTTCCGGCATGCTGCGGCCGATCGACTGGCACTGGCCCTCGATCGCGGCGCGCTCGGCGTCGGTCAAGCCGCCCAATTCCATCAGCCCGTCGACGAAGAGACGCAAGCCGAGATCGGTCGGCAGCCGTCCCGCCGAGGTGTGCGGCGCGAACAGGAGGCCCAGCTCTTCCAGGTCCGCCATCACATTGCGGATCGTCGCCGGCGAGAGCTGGCCGAGCTTGCGCGAAAGCGTGCGCGAGCCGACCGGCTCCCCGGTCTCGAAATAGGTATCCATGATCAGCCGGAAGATTTCTCGCGAGCGGCTGGAAAGCTCGCTCAAGACCGGCCGATGCTGCGGAAAGTTGCGGGACGTATGCTGCATCAGTCGCCTCTAAAGACCTTTCCGAATCTAGGTATGGGGGTGGGTTGCGTCAATATCCGCGAATTATCGTTGCGGCCCCGATTTGGGCATGCTCGACTGCGCGCCTCCCCAATAACGGTCCGAATTCCCCATGCGTTTCCTGGTCTTCCAGCACATCGCGGTCGAGCATCCCGGCGTCTTCCGCGACTTCTTCGCCGCGGATGGAATCCAGTGGGATGCGGTCGAGCTCGACGAGGGCGAGGCGATCCCGGCGCTCGACGGTTATGACGCGCTCTGGGTCATGGGTGGGCCGATGGACGTGTGGGAGGAATCCGACCATCCCTGGCTGAAGGCGGAGAAAGCGGCGATCCGGGAATGGGTGCAGGTGCAGGCCAAGCCCTATATGGGCCTCTGCCTCGGCCACCAGCTCCTGGGCGCAGCCCTCGGCGGCAAGGTCGGCAAGATGGAGAAGCCGGAGGTCGGTATCCTCGACATCAACCTCACCGCAGCCGGCCGCGCCGATCCGCTCTTTGCCGGGATCGAAACGCCGCTTCAGGCCTTGCAATGGCATGGCGCCGCCGTGCTGGAAGCGCCGGAGGGCGCTGTGATCCTCGCCGATTCCCCGGTCTGCGCCAACCAGGCGATGCGGATCGGCGATCTTGCTTACGGCCTGCAATACCACACGGAGCTCACCACTAAGACGGTCGGCGAATGGGGCGAGGTCCCGGCCTATGCCTGTGCCCTCGACGACACCTTGGGCGAAGGCGCGCTCGCGAAATTGGACGCCGAGGCGACCAACAAGATGCCGATCTTCGCCCGGGACTCGCGCCGGCTTTACGACAACTTCATGAACCTGCTCAAAGCGCGGAGCTGAGATCATTTCCAATTCAACGCCTTCCAAGATGCGGACCTTAAGTCCGCTGGTGATGCTGTTCGGCCTCGGCCTCGTGGCGCTCAACCTGCGCCCGGCGGTGACCAGCGTCGGGCCGCTGCTGCAGGAGATCGTACAGTCGCTCGGCCTCGATCGCGCCGAGGCCGGCATCCTGACGACGCTTCCCGTGCTCTGCTTCGGCCTGATCGGCCCGGTGGCGCCGATGCTCGGGCGTCGCTTCGGCGCCGAGAACGTGATCTTCGCCGCGCTCATCGCCGTCGCCATCGGCTGCGCCATGCGCTTGGTACCTTCCGCCGCGATGCTCTATGGCAGCGGCATTGTCGCCGGCATCGCGATCGGCATGATGAACGTGCTGCTGCCCGGCATCGTGAAGCGCGATTTCCCGCAACGCGTCGGCGCCGTCACCGGCTTCTACACGATGATGCTCTGCGTCGGCGCGGCGGGCGCGGCAGCGCTGGCACCCCAGGTCGAGATCGCGTTCTCGACCGACTGGACCATCGCGCTCGCGGTCTGGGGCATTCTCGCCCTGCTGGCGCTGCCCGCCTGGGCGCCGCTCCGCGCGCATTTCCACTCCGCGCCGCAAGCCGACAATGGGGCGGCGCGCAACCTCTGGACCAACGCGCTCGCCTGGCAGGTCACGATCTATCTCGGCCTCGCCTCGTCGCTGGCTTACAGCGTCTTCGGCTGGGGCGCCAAGATCCTGCAGGACCGCGGCATGGACGTGCCGTCGAGCGGGCTAATGCTGGGCCTCTCCATCCTGGTGCAGGGCGCAGGCGCCCAGGTGGCACCCCTGATGGCGAGCAAAAAGGGCGATCTCCGGCTCTCGGCGCTCGCGATGATGTCCTTCGGGCTCGCGGGCCTACTCGGCTATCTCTTCGCGCCGATCGGCAGCATGTGGATCTGGTCGGTCCTGCTCGGCATCGGCCAGGGCGGCGCCTTTGCCATCGCCCTCACCATGATCGCCCAGCGCGGCGGCACCCCGCAGATGGCGGCGCGGCTTTCCGGCATGACCCAGAGCGTCGGCTACGTCATGGGCGCGCTGGCCGGGCCGCTCGCAGTCGGGCTGGTCCACGATGCTTTCGGCGGCTGGCCGCCGGTTGCGATCCTCTTCACCGTGATCACCCTGGGTGCGTCAATCTGCGCGCTGGGCGCCGGCCGGGTCCGGACCGTCTGACGCGTTGCCGTTCCGGCGGGAATATCGTATGAGCCTGCCCGGCTCGAACCCTTGCGATTGAAGAACTTCCCCCTTGGCGCGTCCCGCATCCTCTCCCCTGCAGCAGGCTTTCCAGCGCGTCCGGCAGCTATTCCGCAAGCCGGCGGAGGAGCGCTACCTGCGCTTCATGGAAAAGAAGCTCGGCTCCGGCGCCAAGCACAGCACGCTCGGCGCCAACATCCGCGACGAGGCCTATACCCGCGGCAAGGCCGAGAACTGGGCTCGACATATGATCGAATACGGCTTGAAGCCCGATCATCTCTGCATCGAATACGGCTGCGGCTCCCTCTGGGCGGCCGAGCCGATCATCCGCTATCTCGACCGGGGGCGGTTCTACGGCATCGATTTGACCGACCAGTTCTACGAAGTCGGCCGCGCCCGTCTCGCCGATCTCGTCGCCGAGAAGCAGGTCCGCCTCGGCGTCATCGCGCTGCCGATCCTGGATGAGATCGCCGCCTTGCAGCCCGACTTCCTCTATTCGCGCAAGGTGCTGCCGCATGTCCCCGACGACGGCCTGCCGCGCTACCTCGCCAATATCTGCAGCGTGATGGCGCCCAAGACCATCGCCGTCCTCGACAACACTCCCGTCCATGGGGACGACGGCAGCGTCACCGGACGTCGCCATACCGTCGAAGCCATGCGCACCCACCTGCCCGCCGGCTTCACCCTGGAACAAGGCCGCTGGGGCGCCCTGCTGCGGTGGACGGCCTAGCCCCGCCGCACGATTGCACCGCCTCCCGGCGCCGTGTAGTTTCCGCGCCATCTCATCCCGCTCCAAGGATCTTATCATGCCTGCTCTCGCTGCCCGGCCGTCCGGCAGATCGGTCGACCAATTGCGCGAAGTCGAACTCGTGGTCGACTTCAACCGCTATGCCGAGGGCTCGTGCCTCGCCAAGTTCGGCAACACCCATGTGCTCTGCACCGCGACCCTGGAAGAGAAGGCACCGTCCTTCCTGAAAGGCAGCGGCAAGGGCTGGGTCACCGCGGAATATGGTATGCTGCCGCGCTCGACCCACAGCCGCACCGATCGCGAGGCCGCCAAGGGCAAGCAGTCGGGCCGCACCCAGGAAATTCAGCGCCTGATCGGCCGCTCGTTGCGCGCGGTGACGGATCTCACCGGCTTTGGCGAGCGCCAGATCCGCCTCGACTGCGACGTGCTGCAGGCCGATGGCGGCACCCGCACCGCGGCGATCACCGGATCCTACGTGGCGCTGCACCTCTGCTTCGCCTTCATGAAGGAGATGGGCGCGATCAAGGCTATCCCGCTGGTCGATCAGGTGGCGGCGATCTCCTGCGGCATCCACAACGGCCAATGCGTGCTCGACCTCGAATACGAGGAAGACTCCGCCGCGGAGGCCGACGCCAATTTCGTGCTGACCGGCAATGGCGGCATCGTCGAAGTGCAAGGCACCGCCGAGAAGCACGCCTTCTCCGAGGCGCAGTTCCTCGATCTGCTGAAGCTCGCGCGCAAGGGCATCACCGAGCTGAACGCGCTGCAGAAGCAGGCGCTCGGAATCTGATGGCGCGCCGCTTCACCGAGCCGAAGCTGGTCCTCGCCAGCCACAACAAGGGCAAGGCGAAAGAGATCGCCGAGCTGCTGCAGCCTTTTGCGATCGCGGTGATCTCGGCTGGCGCGCTCGGTCTGCCCGAGCCGGAGGAAACCGAAGACAGCTTCATCGGCAACGCGAAGCTGAAAGCGCTGGCCGCGTCCCGCGCCTCGAAGCTTCCCGCGCTGGCCGACGATTCCGGTCTCTGTGTCGATGCGCTGAACGGCGCGCCCGGCATCTTCTCCGCGCGCTGGGCCGGACCGTCGAAGGATTTCAACGAAGCCATGGCGCGCGTGCTGAAAGGCATCGAAGGCAAGCCGCGCGGCGCGCATTTCGTCGCCGCCCTGGCCTTGGCTTGGCCGGACGATCATTGCGAAGTCTTCGAAGGCAAGGTCTTCGGCACGCTCGCCGATGCGCCGCGCGGCAGCCGCGGCTTCGGCTACGACCCGATCTTCGTGCCGAACGGCTTCGACATCACCTTCGGCGAGATGGATCCCGCCCGGAAGCACGAGATGAGCCACCGCGCCGTCGCTTTCCGCATGCTGGTCGACGGCTGCTTCAGCGGATGACCCCGGCGGGGTCGGCTTTCATCATCTGCCCGTAATCTTCCGCCGCCTGCTCGGTTTCCCCAAGCAGCGCCGCCAGTTTCGGGCGCTGTTTGGCCAGGCCGTAGAGCCTCCCGATCGATTGCAGCCGCGCGGAAACGTCATCGCTGCCGAGATAGGCCATCCAGAAAGACAGGAAGGCATCCGCGAGCGAGAAGCGCGTGCCGAGGAGATAGGGCCCGCTCTTCTCCAGCCGTTCATTCACCACGGCGAGACGGCTAAGCACCATCGCGCGCGTCAGCTCCTGGGTCTTTTCGTTATCCTCAACCCGCAGCGAGAAGCGATGCGGGAAGTGGAACCGCTTCATCTCGGCCTGGATATCGCTGGCGAGAAAAAAGATGGTTGAGAGGAAGAGACCGCGCAGTGGATCCGTCGCCGATGGTGCGAGATCAGTGAGGCCATGCCGGTCGGCAAGATGCACCATCAACGCCGCGGTCTCGGTCAGCGTTTCGCCTTCCGGGGTGATCAGCACCGGCACCAGTCCGGCCGGGTTGATCGCGAGGAAATCCGGCGATCGGTGCTCGCCCTTGATGATGTCGACCTTGCGGAAGGTGTAGTCGAGCCCGCCTTCATCCAGTACCCACTGGACCAGGCCGGACCGCGTGAAGTCGCCCCCATAGAGAATGTACATCCTCGCCCCCGCGCGAATGTCCGCCGCCCCATTATCGCAGGACCCTCCGCGCGCCGACGGGCCGTCAACGGAAGGCCGCGCGGTGCAGGGCAATGAGTTCCCCTTGCGTTCACCCGGTTTCTCCCGATAAAGCAATGCCATGGAGCTTGTTCCCCCTCCGGTACGCACCGACCGGCCGGTCCTGGTCGTCGGCCTCAAAGACGCCGTCTGGCGCGCTTCCGACGGCAGCCTGCGCCGGATCGGCTATGGCGAGGCGATACGCCTCGCCCGCAGCGAGACGCCGTTGCTCTGCCACCTGCCCGCGGTCTGCCGCCGCCTGAAGAGCGAGCGCTTTCCGGCCTTCGACATTCTCGAGCTCTACGCCTTCGTCCGGCCGGCGAGCTTCTGCCTGCCGACGCCGACCGGCGTCGCCCAGGCGCTCGGCCTGGTGCCGCCCGGCCCCAGCCACCCGCTGCAGCCCGAGCGTCAGGCGGAGGTGCTGCGCGCCTGCGCGCGGGCCTTGCTGCGCGAGCTCCAGGCGCTCGACCGCAAGCGCTGGCGGGTGCGCGGCCTTGCCGAGACCATGGCAAAGCACGGCTGGGCCTGGGGCGAGGCGGTGCTGGCCGCTCTGCCGCCGCATGAGGCCCGTGTCTCGCCGGGCGTCGGCGTCTGGGAGGATCTACCGGAATGGTCGGAGACGGCGCCGCAGCCCCAGGCCGACAGCATCCCGGTCACCTCGGCCGAGACCCGCGAGCGCCTGCGCCGCCTGCTCGGCAACGACTCCGAAGATCGGCCGAGCCAGGCCGATTACGCCTCGGCTTTGGTGCCGGCCTTTGCGCCGCGCGACAACGAGGACGAGCCGCATGTGGTGCTCGCCGAAGCCGGCACCGGCGTCGGCAAGACCTTGGGCTACATCGCGCCCTCCGGACTCTGGGCGGAGAAGAACCGCGGCCCGGTCTGGATCAGCACCTTCACCCGCCATCTCCAGCACCAGATCGACGGCGAGCTCGACCGGCTCTACGCTAACCCGGCGCTCAAGGCCGAGAAGGTCGTCATCCGCAAGGGCCGCGAGAACTACCTCTGCCTCCTCAATCTCGCCGAGCTCGCCGGCGAATTGGGCCAGCGTCCGCTCGATGCCGTTGCCTTTGGGCTGATGGCGCGCTGGGCCATGGCGACGCGCGACGGCGACATGGCGGGCGGCGATCTCCCGGGCTGGCTGCCCGACATCCTGGGCCAGGGGCGCACCATCGGCCTCGCGGATCGGCGCGGCGAATGCGTCTATTCCGCCTGCCCACATTACGGCCGCTGCTTCATCGAGAAGAGTGTCCGCCGCGCCCGCAAGGCCGAGATTGTGATCGCCAACCATGCGCTGGTGATGATCCAGGCGGCGCTCGGCCCCGAAGAGCAGAACCTGCCGACCCGTTATGTCTTCGACGAGGGCCATCACCTCTTCTCCGCCGTCGATTCCGCCTTCGCCGCGCATCTCTCGGGGCAGGAGGCGACCGATCTCCGCCGCTGGCTGATCGGCGGCGAGGGCGGGCGGCGCAGCCGTGCGCGCGGGTTGCGGCGTCGCATCGAGGATCTGGTGCTGGACGATGCGCGCGGGCTGGAATTGTTGGACGCGATCATGTCGGCGGCGCGGGCGCTGCCTGGCGATGGCTGGCACCAGCGCATCGCCGATGGACTGCCGGGCAATCAGAGCGAAGCCTTCCTCGCCACGGTCCGCGCGCAAGTCCTGGCGCGGGCGCCCGAGGATCGCGCCGGCTACAGTCTTGAATGCGGCACTCAACCCGTTGATCCGCGCGTGATCGAAACCGCGGAGGCGCTCGATCTTGCGCTCAAAGCTTTGCAGGTGCCGATGCGCGAGCTGGCGCAGCGCCTCGCCAAGCGCCTCGACACCGATGCCGACGTGCTCGACCCGACCACGCGTCTGCGCATCGAGGCGATGGCCCGCGGCATCGCGCGCCGCGCCGAGAACGAGATCACCGCCTGGCGCGAGATGCTGAGCTCATTGAAATCGGAGACGCCGCCGGATTTCGTCGATTGGTTTGCGCTGGAACGCAACGACGGTCGCGAGCTTGATGTCGGTCTGTTCCGCCACTGGCGCGACCCGATGCGGCCTTTCGCCGAAGTCGTCGCCAAGCCGGCGCATGGCATCGTCGTCACCTCCGCGACCTTGACCGATGGCAGCGGCACCGCGGAATCCTGGGGCGGCGCCGAGGCGCGGACCGGCGCGCGCCACATGCCGAAGCCCGCCTTCCGCGTGCGCGTGCCGTCGCCTTTCGACTACGCGGCGCAGACCCGCGTCATGATCGTCAACGATCTCGCGCGCGATGACATGGATCAGATCGCCGCCGCCTATCGCAGCCTGTTTCTCGCGGCGAAGGGCGGCGCGCTCGGTCTCTTCACCGCGATCTCGCGGCTGCGCGCCGTGCATCGCCGCATCGCGCCGGCCTTGGAGACCGCGGGCATCGATCTCCTGGCGCAGCATGTCGATGCGATGAACACCGCAACCTTGATCGACATCTTCCGCGGCGAGGAGGATGCGTGCCTGCTCGGCACCGATGCGGTGCGCGACGGGGTGGATGTGCCGGGCCGCGCCTTGCGGCTGATGGTGTTCGACCGCGTGCCCTGGCCGCGACCCGACATCCTGCACAAGGCGCGCAAGGAACATTTCGGCGGCACGGAATACGAGGATCAGCTCACGCGTCTGAAACTGAAACAGGCGTTCGGCCGTCTCATTCGGCGGGCCGACGACCGCGGCGTCTTCGTGCTGCTGGACAAGGCGATGCCCTCCCGGCTCCTGACCGCGTTTCCGGAAGGCGTGGCCGTCGAGCGCATCGGGCTCGCGCAGGTGATCGAAGCCACCGCAGAATTCCTGCAGCACAAAGGCGAACATCACACTTAGGGTGACATTGCGACTTCTGTCGCACCCTCGGTTAAGCGGAATTTAAGCGCAGCGCATCATATGGATGTCATGCGCTGTGCCCGTACACGCCCTTGCCCTAGATCAATCGATCCAGAGCACAGGGCCCGATGAAAAACACCGTTCCCCGTCTCCTGCGCCGGATCTCCGGGCAGGCGCTGGCTTATGCCGCCTATGCCGCTGTCATGGCGGGGGCAATCGGTGGCCTTTGGGTCGTCGGCGAGCGCGAATACCAGGCGCGGCTCGATCACCTGCACCATCAGCTCGGCGACGTCGCCGAGAATGTGTCGACGCTGGTGAACACCTCGACCGGCCATGTCGACCTGATCCGCCGTCAGGCGGAAGCCTTGCTCGAGGAGCCGGCGCCCACCTTCGGCGCGCGCCGCGCGTTCGCGGGGGTGGCGCCCTCCGAGTTCTTTTCGGGCTATGCCCTTGACCGCCTGCCTCCGAACTCCAGTCCGGATCAACTCGTCAATCTGACCGGCCCTGGCGAATTGCCGCCGATCCAGAGCGGCGCCGGGCGCGAAATGCTGATGGCCTTGTCGCTCGGTGCCGTGCTCCAGGCGACACATGCCCAGATCCCCGACGCCGCCTGGATCTACTACACCTCCGCCAATCACTTCATGGTCATGGCGCCCTGGGTCCCGTCGCATGACTTCCATTGGAAAGAGGCGCTGCTCACCTACGACTTCTTCCAGGGCGGCACGCCGGAGCGGAATCCAACGCGCGCCCAATTCTGGACCGACGTCTATGTCGATGCGGCCGGCAAGGGCCTGATGGCGACTGTCGGCCGGCCGGTCTATGACAAATCCAATCGTTTTCGCGGCACGATCAATCTCGATCTCACCTTGGCGACCATCGCGCGCTTTCTGGCGCAGACCGATTTCGGGCACGGCCGCGCGCTGTTGATCAACGCGCAGAATCACGTGATCGCCGATTCCGCCGGCCTCGCCGCGGAGAAGCTGGTCGCGCTTGCCGATGCGCTGCCGAAGCTCTCTGCCTTGGATGAAGCCGAGCTCTCGGCGCAAAACCATCCGCAAGGCTATCATCGGCACGGCGACTGGGTGGTCTACGTCAATCCGGTCGAGGGTGCGCCCTGGCGCTTCCTCATGCTGGTCGATCGCCGGGCGCTCATTCTCGAAGTGCTGCGCTCGCTGTGGATCGGCTTCGTCGGCCTCGCACTGCTGGGCCTTGCCGTGTTCGCGGCGGAGCAACGCCGGCGCAGCGTCGTGGCGCTGGCCGAGAATGTGGCGACCTTGCAGCGCATGACTCTGACGCTCGCCACCGCGCGCGACGAGGCGCAGCAGGCCAACTCCGCCAAGTCGATGCTGCTTGCGAATGTCAGCCATGAGCTCCGCACGCCGCTGAACGCGATCATCGGCTTCTCGGATCTGATGCGGCACCAGATCCACGGGCCGCTCGGCCATGCGCGCTATGACGAATATGCCGCCGACATCCAGCGCAGCGGCCAGCTCCTGTTGAGCCTGATCAACGATCTGCTCGACGTGACCAAGCTGGAAGCCGGCCGCCACGAGCTCACCGAAAGCGAATGCGATCTCGCGGCGCTCACCAAGGAAGCGGTCGGTCTGGTCAAGATGCAGGCCGAGCGCGGCGGCGTCGCCTTGAACGCGACGCTCGACGCAGACATGCCGCTGGTCTTTGCCGACGAGCGCGCGATGCGCCAGGTCGTGCTGAACCTGCTCTCGAACGCCGTGAAGTTCACGCCGAGCGGTGGCTCGGTTCAGATCACCTGTAGCCGGAACGCCGAGGGCGATCCGGCGATCGTGGTCAAGGATTCCGGCCGCGGCATCCCGCACGGGGAGATGCAGAACCTGTTCCAGCCCTTCGCGCGCACCGCCGAGGCGAAGCGCGCCAGCACGCCCGGAACCGGCCTCGGCCTCGCCATCGTGAAGTCGCTGGTCGAGTTGCACCAGGGCGCGATCACCCTCGAAAGCCATGTCGGCCGCGGGACGACGGTCACCGTCATCCTGCCCGCCGCCCGCATCATCACCGCAAGCACCCGCGGCGCCGCTTAGGCCACGAGGTCGCCGTATTCCTTGTGCTTGCCGATGAAGGCGGCGACGAAGGGACACTCCGCGACCACCTTGAGCCCGCGCGCCCGGGCCTGGTCCAGCGCGCCTTTGATCAGCCGCGAGCCCACGCCCTTGCCGGACATCACCAGCGGCACGTCGGTGTGGGTGAAGGTGATGATCCCGGGCTTGGTCTCGTAATAGACAAACGCCGTTTGCCGCTCGACCTCGAGCTCGAACCGGCTCTCCGCCGGATTGTCACGCACGTCTTCCGCCATGAAAGCCTCCATCTTCAGACCGATATAGGCGATGCCGGGCGCGTGATCCAGTCGCCCTTGCGGCGATATATCCGGGCGGATATATTCCGACGATATGTTCATTTAGATACATCGAGGAGTTTGCCATGCGCTGGTTTCTTGGGCGTCGGTTTCTCGGCGTCCTTGTTTCGCTGACATTGTTGCTCGGCGCTTCGGTCGCTTCCCATGCGGCGGAAGTGACCGTGCTGGCCGCCGCCAGCCTCACCGATGCCTTGGGCCAGATCGACGCCGATTTCGAGAAGGCGTCGGGGAACAAGGTGAAGGCGGCGTTCGGCGGTTCCTCGGCTTTGGCCAAGCAGCTCGAGAAGGGTGCCCCCGCCGATCTCTTCATCTCCGCCGACGTGCCGTGGATGGACTACGTTGCCAAGGCCAACCTGATCGACGGCGGCAGCCGCAGCAATCTGCTCGGCAACCATCTCGTCCTGGTCGGCCCGGCGACCAGCACCGAGACCGTGATGATCGACCAGAACACCGATCTCGCCGGCGCGCTCAAAGGGGGCAAGCTCTCGGTCGCCGATACCAGCGCCGTTCCCGCCGGCAAGTACGCCAAGGCTTCGCTGGAGAAACTGGGCCTCTGGTCGAAGGTCGAAGGCAGCCTGGCGCAGGCCGAGAACGTGCGCGCGGCGCTGGCGCTGGTCGAGCGCGGCGAAGCGCCGCTCGGCATCGTCTACCAGACCGATGCGCAGGTCGCGAAGGTGAAGGTGGTCGGCACCTTCCCCGACGACAGCCATCCGCCGATCATCTACCCGGTGGCGCTGACGGTGCAGGGCGCGAAATCCGACGCCGCCAAAGCCTATCTCGACTACCTGAAGAGCGACGCCGCCAAAGCCGTGTTCGAAAAGGCGGGGTTTGTCATCCTGAAATAACCAGTCTTCCCACGTGATTTGCCTGCGGCCGCCCTAACCGGCGGCCGCTTTCTTTTTGCGCGCGGCGCCGGAAGTCTTGAACAACTTGCGCTCCTTCTCCAGCGCCGCTTCCGCCGCGACTTCGATGCGGCGATAGGCCTCGAGCGTCGCGATCCCCTGCGGCGTGACGCGCGCGCCGCCGCCTTTGGCACCGCCATGCTGCGGCTCGACGAGCTGCGCGCCGAACATCGTGTTCAATTCGTCGGTCAAGAGCCAGGCGCGGCGATAGGACATACCGAGCGCGCGCCCCGCGGCGCTGATCGAGCCGGTGTCGCGAATGAGCTCCAGCAGCCGCGCCTTGCCGGGGCCGAAGCGGCGCTCTTCGCCGAGATCGATCCGCAGGCTGATTTCCGCCATCTCACTTCCCCCGAAGAAGACTCAGCGCACGCCGAGCAGGTTGAACAGGAGCGACAAGGTCACGACCGAGACGAAGGTCGAGGCGATGATGACGCCGGTCGAGCGCTGGGTATAGACGCCATAGAGATTGGAGAGCACGAAGACCAGCGATCCGGTCGGCAGTGCGGCGAGCACCAGCAGCGAATCCGCCCAGGTCTTCGGCAGCGGAATGAGCGCCAGCATCCCCAAGGCCAGCAGCGGATGGAGCAGCAGCTTGAACCCGGTCAGCAGGGCGATCTCGCTGCGGTCGCCCTTGAAGCTCTTTCCCACCATGAAGAGCCCCATGGCGAAGAGTGCGGCCGGCGGCGCCGCGGAGCCGAGGATGTTGCAATACTGGGCGAGGAACACCGGCACGGGAAGGCCCAATCCCGACCACAGGATGCCGAGCACCGCCGAGATCACCAGCGGCGACTTGATGACACCGAGGCCCGCATCGGCGAAGACCTGCGCCCGGTGCGCGGCATCGCTCCGGTTGTACTCGACCACCGCGATGTAGAACGGCATCACGATCGCCCCGTTGAGCACGGTCGAGATCACCGCGGGAAGCTTGCCCGCATCGCCGAAGGCGGTGATGAGCAGCGGGATTCCCATGTAGCCGGTGTTGGAGAAATTGGCCGCCATGTTCTGCAGCCCGATCTGGTCGCCGCGGCTCTGGTCGCTGCGGCCGGGAAAGAGCCGCGCCGCCACCAGCCAGGTGAGAAGGGCGAGCGCCACCACCGCGCCCATGTAGTCGAGGATGAAGGGCAGGTTGAAGGTTTCCCGGAGCGGCGCGGTCGCCATCGCGCCGAAGAACAAGGCTGGCAAAGCGGCGTAATAGGTGAACCCGTTCAGCGCCTGGGACGCGCCGTCGCCCAGCAAGCCCATCCGGCCGCAGAACCAGCCGGAGGCTATGATGGCGAAAACGGGCAGGACGACATTGATGATGGCTTCCATGGGGAGCCGACCATGGCAAAGCCGAACCGGCACGTCTACCCATAGAATCAGGGACTTATGCCGGCTTGTGCCCCCCAAGCTTGTAAGCCTGGGAGTCGGTCGCTACAGTCCCGGCCAAAATCAGGATAGGACAGGATCGATCATGACGACCAAGCACCATGCCGCCCTCATCTACACCATGGTTCTGATGGCGGCCGCCGACCGCGATATGACTGACGCGGAAATGACCTCGATCGGCGACATGGTGGCGCATCTGCCGGTGTTCCGCGATTTCGATCGCTCGAAGATCGCCGCCACCGCGGCCGGCTGCGTCGATCTCCTGAACCAGGAGGACGGGCTGGACAAGGTCCTGAACGAGATCAAGAAGGCGCTGCCGGAGAAGCTCCGCGAGACCGCCTATGCGCTGGCCTGCGACGTCGCCGCGGCGGACAGCAAGGTCAGCCAGGAAGAGGCGCGTCTCTTGGACCTCATCCGCTACTCGCTTCAGATCGGCAAGCTGCCGGCGGCGGCGATCGAGCGCGGCGCCCGGGCGCGCCACCTCACTCTCTAGCCCGGAGCGACATCGCCGGGGGGATTTTCGGGCCGGGAGCAATAGGTTATTGTTCCGGTGCTGCGCGCGGTCTGGTTTGGGGAAACCGTCGAATGCCTGTTCCGAAGTTGCGTGCCATCGCGATGGCCGCTTTCGCTGTGGCGGTGCTTCCGGCGCTGATCCATCCGGCTGAAGCCCAGAGCGCCAGCGACCAGGCTTTCAAGGCCGTGCTCGAGGATCCCGGCAATCTCGAGAAGAACATCATCTATGCCAAGGCCCTGATCGACGAGGGCGATATCGAGGGCGCGATCGCGGTCCTGGAGCGGCTGGTCCTGCTCTATCCCGACCGGGCCGAGCTCCATGTGACCCTGGGCCAGCTCTACCAGCGGATCGGCAGCGATGCCGCGGCCGCCCAGGCCTACAACGCCGCGCTCGACGCCTCGACCACCACGCCGCAGGTGAAGGCCCAGGCCGAGGCGCTCCGCAAGCAGGCGCTCAGCAAGGCCTCCAACAGCCATTTCAGCGGCAGTCTCTTCGCCGGCATGCAGTACCAGACCAACGCCAATGCCGGTCCCAGTCACGACGACATCCTGGGCAACGGCGCCCTGGTCGACCGCCCGAACCAGGATCGGCCGAAGGACGACTTCTCCGGCGTGGTCGGCTTCAACCTCAACCATGTCTACGATTTTGGCCGGCAGGACGGCATGGCGCTGGAATCCCGATTGGCCGGCTTCAGCCAGCTCTACGCCCAGAACACCAAGCTGGATACGGTCCGTGCCGCCGGTCAGGTGGGCTTGGGCTTCGATCCCTTCCCGGGCGATGGCGGGTTCTTCCGCCTGCAGCCGCGGGCCAATTTCGAAGTGGTCTCGACCGACGGCCAATGGCTGGAGGGCGGCGGCGGCCCGGGACTCGGCGCCAAGTTCGCGTTCAGCGACACGTTCGGCCTCGAGCTTGGCTATGATGCGATCTACCGCAACTACGACCATGTGGGCTCCCTGGGCGAGACCGAGGATTACACCGGCTTCGAGCATCAGGGCATCGCCACCGTGACCTGGCTGGTCGCGCCCGGCACGACGCTCATCGGCAGCCTCGGCGGCCGCGCCGCCGGCACCCAGGAAGACTTCCTCGATTACAAGGGCCTGCAGAGCTCGGTCGGGATCTACCAGACCTATGCCTCGCCGGTTTCCTTCCTGCCCTATGACTGGCTGGCCGGGCTTTCCTTCGGCTATGAGGCGCGCTGGTACGATTCCCCCGATCCCTCAGTCGATCCGGACCAGAGCCGCATGGACCATATTTTCCAGGCCGATGCCGTGAACACGATCCCGTTGAGCGAGGATTGGAGCCTCACACAGCAGTTGCAATATCTGCGTGACGATTCGAACCTTCGGAACTACAGCTACGACAACTTCACCGTGGCGATGTCCGCCCGCTGGCGGTTTTAAGAACTTGGGAGCCCGGTCATGATCAGACGGGAATGGTTGCTCGGCGTCGGCTTGATTTCCGGTGGCCTCGGAATGGGCCTCGCGCCGACCACAACGGCCCCCGCCTTTGCCCAATCGGCGCAGAATGCGCCGACCATCGGCACGGTGGCCGCGGTTAAGCCGGATGCGTTCGGTGCAGCACCTGGTGCCGCCGAGCAGACGCTGACCATCGGCACCAACCTGGTCGAGAACCAGACGATCCGCACCGGCACCGACGGCACTGCCAATGTCATCTTCGCCGACCGCTCGACCCTGACCGTCGGCAAGGGCTCGGAGGTCGTGCTCGACAAGTTCGTCTATGACCCGGCGACCGGCGACGGGGGTCTGGCGATCGATCTCACCCAGGGCGCTCTGCGCTTCGTCGGCGGCAAGCTCTCGAAGGACGGCAATGTCCAGGTGAAGACCCCGACCGCCACAATGACGGTGCGCGGCGGCATCGCGCTGTTCTTCACGCCGCCGGCAGGCAGCGGCCAGGACGGCTACGCGGTCTTCCTCTACGGGCACGAACTGAAGAACGAGACCACGGGCGAGAGCATCTACCGCCCCGGCTTCGCCTTCAAGTTCCCCGCCGATGGCGGCCCGCCGGTGCTGGTCAAGCTCACCGACGAAGAGCTCGCCGCCATCCTGAAGCAGTTCAACACCGAGACCGGCACCGGCGGTCGCTTCCCGGATCAGGACTTGGCGCTCCTGGAGAACAATCCCGAGCTCATTCACGAGCTCCGCGCACAGATCGAGGACCAGTCGCAGGCCAACAACCCGGCCCTGGAATCGCTGCGGCAGTTTATGGCGACCGTTGCGACCCAGGACGCCGCCGGCCCGTACAGCAGCTAGCACCGGATTTTTTGCGGGCGGCGATGCGCATTCTTTTCGCCAACCCGCATCCCTATCTCCCGGATAGCACCAGCGGCCGCGAGATCAGCATCCATTGCCTGACTTTGCGCTGGCAGGCCTGCGGCATCGATGTCGCCGTCTTCTGCGAGCGCGCGGGTGCCGCCTTCGACCGCGACGATTCACTGCCTTACCCGATCTACCGCGCGCCCAAGCCCGCGGCGGATTTCCCGACCGCGCTCGCCCAGTTCAAGCCCACGATCGCGATCTATCCCTTCGGCCCCTTGAGCCTGCCACTGGCGGCGCAAGGCCTCGCGGCCGGGGTCAAGGCTGTCTTGCACGTCACCAATGTCGAGGCCTCCGATCTCGGCGCCAGCCCGCTGGCGCGGCCCGATCTCTTGCTGATCGCCAATTCCGATTTCACCGCGCGGCGGATCGAGACACTGCTCGGCGTGAAGCCGCCGGTTATGCTGCCGGTGATGGAGCCGGAGCGCTATCGCGTCGACAAGCCGGGGGACTCCGTGCTGCTGGTCAATCCGAGCCTCAGGAAGGGCGTCGAGCTCTTCTTCCGCCTCGCCGCGGCGCGACCCGACGTCCCGTTCCTCGCGGTCGAAAGCTGGACCCTGCACGATAGCTGGCGCACCGTGCTGGTGAACCGCGCCCGCGCGCTCGACAACGTCGCGCTCTGGCCGCCGGTCGAGGACATGCGCGAGGCCTATGCCAAGGCCCGCCTGGTGCTGATGCCCAGCATCCACGAGGAGACCTTCGGCCGGGTCGTCGCCGAGGCGCAGATGAGCGGCATCCCCGCGCTCACTTCCGACCGCGGCGCTCTGCCCGAGACGCTGGCCGCTGGCGGCTTAGCAGTCCCGCTCGACTCCGGTTTCGATGCCTGGCTGGCGGCGTTCAACCGGCTCTGGGACGACCAGGACCTCTACGACCGAAGCGCCGCTGCTGCCCGCGCCGAGTCGGCCGCCCCGAATCGCGCGCCCGACCGCATCGCCGATCGCTTCCTCGACCTGCTCCGGCGTTTCTGAATCGGGAACAGTCCGTCCGCCGTGGCGACTCTCGCCTGCGAATCGGGACGTCTGTTATGGTCCGGGCTGGACTGTCGGGGGAGTCGACCGTCCATCGAACCCCTTGTTGATGCCCTAGTTTTGATGGAGGACACCTAGATGTCGGAATCCCTGCGCTTCTTGCCCCTGCTCGGGCGGATCCTGATCGCGGTCCTGTTCGTGCCGGCCGGATTCGGAAAACTCACCGGCTTCCAAGGTGCGGTCGGCTACGCGGAATCCGCCGGCATGCCGATCCCGGCCCTGGCGATCGCCGCGGCGATCGCCATCGAGCTCGGCGGTGGCCTGCTGCTGCTGATCGGCTATAAGACCCGCTGGGTCGCGGCCGCGATGGCCCTGTTCTCGGTGGTCGCCGCGCTGTTCTTCCACCGCGACTTCGCCGACCAGATGCAGATGATCAACTTCCAGAAAAACCTGGCGATCGCCGGCGGCCTCCTGGCCTTCGTCTATTTCGGCGCCGGCCCACTGAGCGTCGATAATCGGAAGTAAGAGCGGCGAGACCCGTCGCCCCCTCACCCCAACCCTCCCGCCGACGAATGTCGGCCGACGGCGCGGGAGAGGGCGGGGTGAGGGGGCGAAGACTCTATCCAGCGCGCGCTGTCTTAAACCGCTTCCGCTTCCGCCGCGCGTTCAGCCTTCTTGCGGTCATGCGGGCTCAGCAGTGCCTTCCTGAGCCGCACCGATTTCGGCGTCACTTCGACCAGCTCGTCGTCCTGGATATAGGCCAGCGCCTGTTCCAGCGACATCTGCCGCGGCGGGGTGAGGCGGATCGCCTCGTCCTTCGACGTGGTGCGGATGTTGGTGAGCTGCTTGGAGCGCAGCGGGTTGACCTCGAGGTCGTTGCTGCGGGTGTGCTCGCCGATGATCATGCCCTCATAGACGGCTTCGCCCGGGTTGATGAACATCTGGCCGCGCTCTTCCAGATACCACAGCGCATAGGCCACGCTGGCACCGTCGCTGTTGGAGATCAGCACGCCATTCCGACGCCCCTCGATCGGACCCTTATAGGGACCATAGGCGTGGAACAGCCGGCTCATCACGCCGGTGCCGCGGGTGTCGGTCAGGAACTCGCCGTGATAGCCGATCATGCCGCGTGACGGCACATGCAGCACGAGACGGGTCTTGGCGCCGCCCGACGGCTTCATCTCCACGAGCTCGCCGCGGCGCTGGCCGAGCTTGTCGATGACCACGCCGGAGAAGCCTTCATCGACGTCGATCACGACTTCCTCGATCGGCTCCTGGCGCTCGCCGGTGGCGGGGTCGTTGCGATAGAGCACGCGCGGCCGGCTGATCGATAGCTCGAAGCCCTCGCGGCGCATGGTCTCGATCAGCACGCCCAATTGCAATTCGCCGCGGCCCGCGACTTCGAACGCGTCCTTGTCGCCGGTCTCGGTGATGCGGAAGGCGACGTTGCCCTCCGACTCGCGCATCAGGCGGGCGCGGATCATGCGGCTGGTGACCTTGTCGCCCTCGCGGCCGGCGAGCGGCGAATTGTTGACCGAGAAGGTCATGGCGAGGGTCGGCGGATCGACCGGCTGCGCGTGCAGCGGGTTTTCCATCTGCGGATCGGCGATCGTGTCGGCTACGGTGGTGTCGGTCAGGCCTGCGATCGCGATGATGTCGCCGGCTTCGGCGCTATCGACCGGCACGCGCTCGATGCCGCGGAAGGCCAGCAGCTTGGTCAGGCGTCCGGCTTCGATCTGCGTGCCGTCGGGCCGCATCGACTTCACCGCCATGTTGAGCTGGGCGCGGCCGCTCTCGATCCGGCCGGTCAGCACGCGGCCGAGATAGTTGTCGTATTCCAGCGTGGTCGCCAGCATGGCGAAGGGGCCGTCGGTGTCCACGGTCGGCGACGGCACGTGGCGCACGACGAGATCGAACAGCGGCGAGAGATCGACGCGCTCGGCGTCCAGGCTCTCCGCCGCCCAGCCCTGCTTGGAGGAGGCGAACAGGGTCGGGAAGTCGAGCTGCTGGTCGTTGGCGTCGAGCGCCGCGAACAAGTCGAACACCGCATCATGCACCACATGCGGCTCGGCATCCGGCCGGTCGCATTTGTTGATCATCACGATCGGACGCAGGCCGCGCTTCAGCGCCTTGCCGGTCACGAACTTGGTCTGCGGCAGCGGGCCTTCGGCTGCGTCCACCAGCACCACCACGCCGTCCACCATGGAGAGGATGCGCTCGACCTCGCCGCCGAAATCGGCGTGGCCCGGCGTATCGACGATGTTGATGCGCACATCCTTCCACTGCACCGAGGTGCACTTGGCCAGGATGGTGATCCCGCGCTCGCGCTCGAGATCGTTGGAATCCATGACCCGCTCCATCACCTGCTGGTTGGCGCGGAACGAACCGGATTGCTTCAGAAGCTGATCGACCAGCGTGGTCTTGCCGTGGTCGACATGGGCGATGATGGCGATATTGCGTAGCTGCATAACTAAGAACTCGTTCTTTCAAGACCCCATATTAAGGAGTCGCATATTTCGGTTTCACTTAGAGCGTCATGGTCCGCCCCCCGCGGACGGGGGAGGGTGACGAGAATCAGAGGTCTGGAGGCTCGGATGTCATGCGCTGACTTCTACCAACCTTCCGTTACACGCTTTGCAGCAGCAGTTCGGAGAGCGGCGTTTCCGGCCTTGCGCCGTAATGGCTGATCACCTCGCCGGCGGCGAGGCTGCCGATCCGGCCGCAATCGGCGTGGTTGCGCCCCTGCGTATAACCAAAAAGGAACCCGGCGGCGAACAGATCCCCGGCGCCCGTCAGATCGACGATTTTCGGCACCGGCCAGGCCGGCACCTCGACCACGGTCTCCGGGGTCACGATCAACGACCCCTTCTCGCTGCGGGTCAAGGCCGCGAGATCGCAGGCGCCGCGGGTGATCTGCACCGCTTCTTCGTAATTCTCGGTCTGCCATAGCGCTTTGATCTCGCCCTCGTTGGCGAACAGGATATCGACATGGTCGCGCACGAGATCCTGGAACTCCTTCAGGTAGCGGATCACGCAGAAGGAATCCGAAAGCGTCAACGCGATCTGCCGGCCCGCCTGGTGCGCGAGATCGGCGGCCTTCAGGAACGCCTCCTTCGCCAGCGGCGGATCCCAGAGATAGCCTTCGAGATAGGTCACCTTCGAATGCTGGATCACCGCCGGATCGACGTCGTCGGGCGTCAGCTCCACGCAGGCGCCGAGATAGGTGTTCATCGTGCGCTCGGCATCCGGCGTCACGAAGATCATGCTGCGCGCGGTCGGCGTCTGGCTGGTGACGCTCGGCGTCTCGAAATGCACGCCGGCGGCGCGGATGTCGTGGCGGAAGATACCGCCCAGCTGATCGTTGCCGACCTTGCCGATATAAGCGCCCTTGCCGCCGAGGCTGGCGAGCCCGGCGATCGTGTTCGCCGCGGCGCCGCCGGAGACTTCCACCGCCGGACCCATCGCGTCATAGAGCTCGCCCGAGCGCTTCGGGTCGACCAGCATCATGGCGCCCTTGGTCAGCGACATCTTGGCCAGGAACTCTTCCTCGCAGTGGGAGAAGACATCGACAATCGCGTTGCCGATGCCGCAAACGTCAAAGTGCTTGTCCGGCATCAATCGTATCCCAATACATTCTGGGGGTGGCCATTCTGGAGACGCCGTCGGCCGCCCAGCGTTTGAGGGGCATGCTGCGGGCGCGAAAGCCGGCGCAGTATAGGGATCGGCGCGCCCGGCACAAGCCGAAGCACGGTGATTACGCACACCCCGAGTCGACGGGAAAGTGAGGCCAACCGGGGCATTGCGGCGGGTCCGGCGACCCCCTAAATCTCGTCGGCCAGGATCAGGCATTTTATTGAGACAGCGGGGGAAATTCCTTGTTCGCAGCCATCTCCAAAGCGCTCGGCCAGCTCAGCGATCCTCGGATCCAGAAGCTGATCGGCCTCAGCATCGCGCTCACCATCGCCGTCTTCATCGCGGTGGCGCTGATCGCCTGGTATCTGATCGGCTGGCTCTCGGGATTGAGCGGCTGGTGGGGCGACATCGCCCAAGCCGGCGGGGTGCTCGCAACGCTGGTGATCGCCTGGTTCACCTTTCCGGCGCTTGCCGCTGCGATCAGCGCCATCTTCGCCGACCGTGTGATCGATGCGGTCGAAGCGCGGTATTATCCGGGCCGACCGGCACCGCTCGAAGTTCCGCTCTGGTCTTCGATCTTCGACGGCATCAAGCTCGCGATTCTATCGCTGATTGTAAATATCCTGGCGCTGCCGTTCCTGATTTTCCCGCCGCTCTATGCCGTCATCGTCTACGGCGTGAACGGCTGGCTGCTCGGGCGGGAGTATTACGAAATGCCGGCCCTCCGCCGGCTGCAGCGGCCGGTCGCCAAGCAGCTGTATCGGTCCCATCGCGGACAATTCTCGCTCGGCGGAGTGTTGATTGCTTTCATTTCCACGATCCCGATTGTGAATCTCATCGCGCCGATTATTGCCACTGCTTTTATGGTGCATCTTTTTGAATCCGTGGTAAAACTTGAGAGCGATCGGGCTGCTTCGGTGACCCGGCGTCCGCCTTCGGGGGCTAACTGAGTTAACGGAAGGTAACCATAATGTTTGGTAAAAAAAGGGACGACGAAACCGCAGCCGAGCAGGCCAAGGAAACCGCGGAAGCGAATCCGCGCAACTATCAGCGGTCGGATGCTACCGGTGCTCAACCGGCCAGCCGTCCGGCGGTGAACCCGGAAATCGCCCGTCGCGGGCCCGATCTTTCGGTGTTCGGTCCAGGGCGCGGCGCGCAACCGGCAGCGGCGCAAGCCAAGCCGACTTCGACCGCGTCGATGGAGCCGGAGCATAAGAAGCTGATCGTCGGTCGCGACATCTCGCTCAACGGCGAGATTCGCACTTGCGACACGCTGGTGGTCGAAGGCCGCGTCGAAGCGGTGCTGCAGGATTGCAAGAACATCGAGATTCTGGCGCCCGGCGAGTTCAAGGGCGCCGCGGAAGTCGACGTTGCCGATATCAGCGGCCAGTTCAACGGCGATCTGACCGCGCGGCAGCGCCTGATCGTCCGTGCCGGCGGCAAGGTGCTGGGCAAGATCCGCTACGGCCAGCTCGAGATCGAGCGGGGCGGCGTGCTCTCCGGCGAGGTGGAAGTCCTCCCCGAAGCGCAGATCATGCAGGCGCCGACCGCGGCGGTCGGCTGATCGAAAACAGGGAATTCGGCCGCGGCGCCTTCATCGGGGCGGTGCCGCGGCTGGTTTCCTGATCATCTTGGCGCCCGGACTGGGCGTTGTTTGAAGTCCCGAGTTGGGGCCCGGCTGGAGCCGGGGGCGGAGCATGCTGGGCTTGCGGGGGAAGTTATCGCTGGGCGCGCGCCGGAGCCGGTTCGCGGGCAGCAGACTCACCGCAATTCTGATCCCCACCTCTGCAGCCTTCCTTCTCGCCGCCTGCCAGATGCCGCAGCAGCATATGCTGTCGCTGAGCGCAGCGAACAGTGCCGTGCCCTCTCAAATTGAAGCGGCACAACCCGAGCCCACCGAACCGACGGAAGCCCAGCAGGCCGACGCTCTGCCGAAGCAGACGCCGCTCGCCGCGACGCCGGCCGTGGCGCACGGCGACGCCCTCATGCCGATCGCCTTGCGCTTGAGCGGCGATCCCAAGGAACTCCTCGGCCTCAACCATTCCGCACTCCGCCGCGTGCTCGGGCGCCCGGCGCAAGTGCGCCACGAAGTGACGGCGCAAGTTTGGCAGTACGTGACCGGCGATTGCGTCGTCGATCTCTATCTCTACAACGATGATTCCGGTGCGCTCAAAGTCACCTATGTCGAAGCCCGCAGCCGCACCGCCGAGCAGACGCCTACCGCGCGCTGCCTGAAGAGCCTGCTCGAGCGACCCACCGCCTCGGCGCAGTAGCGCCATTTGGGAGCCCGCGGTTCATACGCGGTGGACCTGAGAGAACAAACGCGGTACAATTTGCCCCTGTGCCGCGACGACGACCCCGACCGGACCCCGACAGAACAGGGACCCTGCTGCCGCTGATTTTGCTCACGCGAGCGGGCTTTTTGATAATTTCATCAAGAACTTGAGCGCTGTCCGGCCGTGCAAAAACGACTGATGGCCGTATGGGTAAGCTTACTCCGACGTCGTCTTTGCCTTGTACTGGCAGATGTCGCGGACCACGCAGATCGGGCAGTCGGGCTTCCTGGCCTTGCAGACATAGCGGCCGTGCAGGATCAGCCAGTGATGGGCGTGTAGCCGGTAGGGCTCGGGCACGCGCTTCTCGAGCTGGAGTTCGACCGCCAGCACGTCCTTGCCGGGTGCAAGGCCGGTGCGGTTGCCGACGCGGAAGATATGGGTGTCCACCGCCATGGTCGGCTGGCCGAAGGCGATGTTGAGCACCACGTTCGCGGTCTTACGGCCGACGCCCGGCAGCGATTGCAGGATCTCGCGGTCGGCCGGCACCTTGCTGCCATGCTCGGCGATCAGCATCTCCGAGAGCCTGATGACGTTCTTCGCCTTGGTGTTGAAGAGGCCGATCGTCTTGATGAAGCCTTTGAGCTTCGCTTCGCCGAGCTTCACCATTTTCTCCGGCGTGTCGGCGATCTTGAACAAAGGCTCGGTCGCCTTGTTGACCGAGGCATCGGTCGCCTGTGCCGACAAGACCACCGCAACCAGCAGCGTGTAGGGGTTGATGTATTCCAGCTCGCCGCGCGGATTGGGCATGGCCTTTTGCAGGCGCGCGAAGAACTCTTCGATCTGTGGCTTCTTCAACATGGCAGGTGCGTGGCGTCGCGGCTTGTCCCCCGGAAGCCGCAGTCTATACTCCGCGCTCATGGAGCACCAAGACTCCCCGCGTGAGGAACGTCCCGTCTTCGAGGCGCTGCTCTATCCGCACCGCTCGCTCGGGCGGAAGGGCTACGCGATCCTGATCGCCGGCACCGCGGCGATCGTCTCGGTTTACGGCCTCGTGTTTCTCGCCATCGGCGCCTGGCCGATCTTCGGCTTTCTGGGTGGCGAGTGGCTGCTGTTCTGGTTCCTGTTCAGGAAGCACCATAGCGGCGACGATCGTCGCGAGCGGATCCGGCTCTATGCCGATCATCTCCTGTTCGAACGCTATGACCGGCGCGGCGGCCACACGGCGGAGCGGCTCCAGCCCTACTGGCTCAACGTCATCCTCGAACGCGCGGGAGAGCCGGACAACGCGCTCTATCTCCGCTCGCACGGCCGCTCGATCGAGGTCGGCGCGTTCCTCTCGCCGCAGGAGCGCCGCGATCTCGCGGGCGAGCTCCATGCCGTCCTCGCGCGTCACCGGAGCAGCCCCGCACCCACCTGATTGAACTCTACCTGAATGGACCATGAGCACGCCCGCACAAGCCCGCCATCCCGGCCTCGCCGACTACGGATTGCTGTTCGGCCTCTCACTGGTCTGGGGCTCGTCCTTCTACGCGATCAAGATCGCGGTCGAGCACGGCATGCCGCCGATGACACTGGCGTCGCTGCGCGTCGGCATCGGCGCTGTGGTGCTCTTGAGCATCGCACGCCTACTCGGTCAGACGCCGCCCGCGATCCAGGGCCGCCAGGGCAAGAAGCTCTGGCTGCGCATCGCCATGCTGGGCGTGATCGGCAACTCGCTGCCCTTCTTCCTGATCGCCGCAGGCGAGCAGACCACGACCTCGCAGCTCGCCGGCATTTTGATGGCGACGATCCCGATCCTGGTCTTCATCCTCGCGCATTTCTTCGTGCCGGATGAGCGCCTCACCCTCGTGCGCTTCATCGGCGTGGCGCTTGGTTTTACGGGCATGATCGTGCTGGTCGGCATCGATGCGCTGAAGGGCCTGGGCGAGCAGGTGATGGGGCAGCTCCTCATCATCGGCGGCTGCATCAGCTATTCGCTCTACGGCGTGAATGCGAAGCGCCTGCCGCAACTCCCGCCGCAGATGCTGATCGGCGTCATCCTCGCCGCGGGCTTCTTCGCCATGCTGCCGTTCTGGTTTGTGCTCGACCGGCCCTGGGACCTGCAATGGGATGGACGCGCCGTGGCCGCGGTGCTCTGGCTCGGCGTCTGCTCGACCGGCGGCGGCAACCTGCTCTATTACGTGCTGATGCGCCGCGTCGCCGTCGGGTTCGCGTCACTCAACAATTACATCGTGCCGCTGATGGCGCTCGGCTGGGGCTATTTCCTACTGGACGAGCAGCCACATCTCAACGCCTTGGTGGCGCTGGTGCTGATCCTTGCCGGCCTGGCGTTGCCGCGCGTCGTCGCGGCTAGACGCCGGCCCTCCTAGACCCCGGGGGTCGGCGAAGACGACGAACCCAGGTTGAAGCCGAGCACGTCCTTCATGCTGTAGAGCCCGGCGCGCTTGCCGGCCGCCCAGAGCACCGCCTTGACCGCGCCGCGGCCGAAGATCTCGCGGCTGGAGGCCTTGTGCGTGACTTCGATGCGCTCGCCGTCGGCGGCGAAGATCACCATGTGGTCGCCGACCACGTCGCCGCCGCGGATCGCAGAGAAGCCGATCTCGCCCCGCACCCGCGGGCCGACCTGGCCGTCGCGGCCGCGCTTGGAGACGCGGCGGAGCTGCACGCCGCGGCCCTTGGCCGCCGCTTCGCCGAGCGAGAGCGCGGTGCCCGAGGGCGCATCGACCTTGTGCCGGTGATGCATCTCCACGACCTCGATGTCCCAGTCGGTGTCGAGGATGCGGGAGATCTCCTCGACAACCTGCTCCAGCAGATTGACCCCCAACGACATGTTGGAGGCGAGCACGATCGGCACGCGCTGTGCCGCGCGGCTGATCGCTCCCATCTGGTCGTTGTCGAGCCCGGTGGTGCCGATCACATGCGCGGTGCCGCTCTTGGCAGCGAGGGTCGCGTGCTGTGCGGTCGCCGCGGGGCTGGTGAAATCGACCACCACGTCGGCGTGCTCGAACAGCGGCTCCGGATTGTCGCCGATGATGATGCCGAGCGGTTCGCCGCCGGCGAGCGCGCCGAGATCGCGGCCGAGCACATGCGAGCCGCGGCGTTCGGTGCCGCCGACCACCAGCACCCCGGGTGCCGAGATCAGCAACTTTAGGAGCATCTGCCCCATCCGGCCGGCGCAGCCGGCGATCCCGACCCGAATGGCACCGTTGCTCCCGCGCTTCATCTGCGGCGCGGGGGCCGGCTTGGCCGCGGGCTTCGCTGGAAGCGCGGCAGGCTTCTCCGGTTTTTTGTTCTTTTCCAGCAGCTTAGCTGGTGTCGGCTTGGCGGCGCTCACCTTGCCTGGCTTCGCGGCAACGACCTTGGAAGCCTTCGGCGGTGTGTTGCGGCGCAGTGATTTCGTAGCCATGCAACCCCCTGATACCCGGGCCGGTATCTAATCCGTTCTGCGACGAATCAGCAACAGGCTCTGTGGATATCTTATGGCTATCTAGGGGCGCGAGACTCTAGCTCGCGAGCTCGTTTGCGACCACGCGGTTGGCGGGGAAGTGCAGCGTTGCGGTGGTGCCCTTGCCACGGGCACTGGAGAGACTGAGCTGCCCCTGATGCAGCTCGATCATGCGCCGGACCAGCGGCAGGCCGAGGCCGGTGCCTTCATGGCGCCGGGCGAGACCCTGATCGACCTGGCCGAAGGGCGAAAGCGCGACCGGAATCTCGGAGGGATCCATGCCGATGCCGGTATCGCGCACCACGATATCGACGCCGTCCTGCACGCCGCCCGGCGTATAGCTCGGTCGCACCGAGATGACGACGCGGCCGCCGGCCTCGGTGAACTTCACCGCATTGGTCAGCAGGTTGTTGACCATCTGCTTCACGCGCAATTCATCGGCCCAGAGCCGCGGCATTTGCTCGGGAAGATTCCGTTCGATGGTGATGCGGCCGCGCTGGGCGCGCTCGGCCACCACCTTGATGCAGCCGGTGATGACGCGGTCGAGATCGACCGCCTGATCGCTCAAGTTCATCTGACCCGCCTCGATCTTCGAGAGATCCAGGATGTCGTTGATGATCTTCAAGAGGTCCTTGCCGCTGTTGTGGATGTCATGGGCGTAATCGACATAGCGGTCGATATCGGCGCCGAACATCCGCGAATTGATGATTTGCGAGAAGCCGATGATCGCGTTGAGCGGCGTCCGGAGCTCGTGGGACATGTTGGCCAGGAACTCGGACTTCGCGCGGTTGGCGAGTTCGGCGGCTTCCTTGGCGTGGCGGAGATCGCGCTCCTGGCGCTTGCGGTCGGTGACGTCGCGCAGGATCAAGGCGAAAGCGAGCTCGTCATCGGTCGCGAGCTGGAAGACCGAGGCTTCCGCCGGGAACTCGGTGCCGTCGCGGCGCAGCCCGAACATCTCCTGCTGCGCATCGAACTCCGCGGCCCAGAGCTTGCCGGCGATGCGCCGGCCGTCTTGCGGCAGCAGGCGCGATCGCACGCGCTCGGGCAGCAGGATCTCGATCGGCCGGCCGATCACCTCGGCCGCGGAATAGCCGAAGACATGCTCGGCGCCGCGGTTGAAGAGCTCGATCCGGCTGTCCCGGTCGGCGGCGACGATCGCTTCCGGCGCGATCTCCAGGATCGAGGCCAGGCGCTCTTCCGAGACCTGCAGCGCGCGAAGCGCGGTCTCGGCGCGCCGGCGCAGTTTTGCTTCGGCGCCGCGGCTGACCCATTCGGCGCCGGCCAGCAGGATCGCGAACAGGATGCCGCCGGGGAGCAGGATGCCGCGCAGCTCTTCGATCTGCAGGCCGTCCCGGTCGGCGGCGACCGCCCCGAAGATCGCGATCAGCGCCACCATGGGCAGTGCCGGCTCGAGCCAGAGCGTCTGGGATTCCGGCGCGCTCACCGCTTCGGGCTGGTTCGGCTGGCTCTTCCGCTCCCAGGCCGCCCAATGCAGCAGGCCGAAGCCCAGGAGCCAGATCGGCTCGGTCATGGCGCCCGGCAGATAGTCGTTGCCGAGCATGCCGATGCCCCAGTTGGTCGCGGCGATCGCCAGGATGCCGAGGGCGCCGGTCTGCAGCAGGGCGATCGAGCGCTTCCGGGGCTCGGAATAGATTGCAAGCGCGCTCAGGGCGAACAGGAAGGCCGTGCCGTAGAGAAAGGGATAGGCAGCGCCGGTGGCCGCCGAGAGATAGGAGCTCGAGGCCGCCGTGACAGAGTCATGCATCAGCATGCCGAGCGTCGTGTAGAGCGCGACGGCGATCATGCCGAGATTGGACAAGGGACGAAGAAAACCGCTGCGGAGCTCGACCCGGCGGATCGAGATCAGCACTCCGGCGATGGCGAGCAACGGAGAGCCGAGATAGCCGAGGTCGCATACAGTCGGAAACGGACTCTTCTGCTTCAGCCAGAGCTCCAGATAGTCCCAGTAGAGCTGACCGAGAAACCAGAGCAGGCCGGCGCCGGCAAAGCAGAGCCAGGCGAGACGCTCGCGGCCCTGAAAGCGCAGGGCCGTCCTAGCGCATTGATGCGCGGCGGCCAGCGAAGCCAGGGTCCAGGCGGTGTCGATCAGGAAATAGGCGAGGAACGAGCCGGGCTCAGCCACCCCGTATTGCAGGACGACGTAAAGCACCAGCGCGCCGACCCAGCCGGACAGTAGCTGGAGGCGTCGCCGTGTGATCGTGTCCTGGTCGGGGCTCGCGAGCGTGGCGATCGACATACAGGCCCAGTTGCGCCGCACGGAATTGTGCAGCTTTGGCCCGATCCTGCCGGAATTGCGGTGAAGAAAGTCTTAATCCTTCAAATCAAAGGATTTTCCGAGAAAGTCACGCTCCCATGCAACGGGCGCGGAACTACCCGCGCCCGTTGTCGAAGAACTCTTTCACCCGGGCAAAGAAGCCTTCGGATTCCGGAGAGGTCTTGGCGTTGGCCTCCGACTCCGCGTGGAACTGCTCCAAGAGCTCGCGCTGCTTCTTGGTGAGGTTCGCCGGGGTCTCGACCGCGATCTCGACGAACATGTCGCCGCGGGCCGGCGAGCGCAGCACCGACATGCCCTTGCCCTTGAGGCGGAACTGCTGGCCGGTCTGGGTCCCGGCCGGAACCGAGACCTTGGCCTTGCTGCCGTCGATGGTCGGGATCTCGATCTGTCCGCCCAAGGCTGCCGTTGTCATGGTGATCGGCACGCGGCAATGGATGCCCGCACCCTCGCGCTGGAACAGGCGATGGGCCGAGAGCGAAATGAAGATGTAGAGATCGCCGGCGGGGCCGCCGTTCATCCCGGCCTCGCCTTCGCCGGCCAGGCGGATGCGGGTGCCGTCCTCGACGCCGGCGGGGATCGCCACCTGCAGCGTCTTCTCCTTGGCGGTGCGGCCGGAGCCCTTGCAGGTCTTGCAGGCCTTCTCGATCACCTTGCCGGCGCCGTGGCAGGCGGCGCAGGTGCGCTCGATGGTGAAGAAGCCCTGGGTCGCGCGCACCTTGCCGTAGCCGTGGCAGGCAGGGCAGGTGACCGGCTGCGCGCCCTTCTCGCCGCCGGTGCCGTTGCAGCTCTCGCAGGCGACCGAGGTCGGGACCCGGATCGTGGCCTGCTTGCCGCCGAAGGCCTCTTCCAGCGTGATTTCCATGTTGTAGCGCAGATCGGCGCCGCGGCCGCGGGTCGCCTGGCCGCGCCGTCCACCGCCCATGAACTCGCCGAACATCTCGTCGAAGATGTCGGTGAAGTCGAAGCCGCCGCCGGCGAAGCCCTGGCCGGCGCCACCGCCGCGGCCCATTCCGCCGTTCTCGAAGGCGGCATGGCCGAAACGGTCATAGGCCGCGCGCTTCTGCTCGTCCTTCAGGACGTCATAAGCCTCGTTCAGCTCCTTGAACTTCTGCTCGGCGGTGTGATCGCCCGGATTGCGGTCCGGGTGATAGTCCATGGCGAGCTTGCGAAACGCCTTCTTGATGGCTTCCGGAGCGGCGCCCTTCTCGACGCCCAGCGTTTCATAGTAATCGCGCTTCATGGTGGGGGTGTCAGTACTCATCTCTCAACATTCAGACAAGCTAAAAGCGGGGCAAGAAAAAAGGCCAGGAATGAGTTTGCGGGTCCCAATCCTGGCCTGTTTCTATCGGCTATAGCCTCCGGGCGCTTAGGCGGTCTTGCCCTTCCGGTCATCGACTTCCTCGAAATCGGCATCGACGACCTTCTCGTCGCTGCCGCCGCCCTGGGCGCCGTCGCCCGCACCCGGGTTGGCACCGGCATCGGCACCGCCCGAGGCATCGCCACCGGCCGCGCCGCCGGCACTGGCGTCCTGCGCGGCGCGATAAAGCGCCTCGCCGATCTTCATCACCGCCTGGGTGAGGTCGTTGGTCTTGGCTTCGATGGCGGCGGTGTCGTCGCCGTCCTTCACTTCCTTCAGGGCCGCGATCGCGGTTTCGACCGCGGTCTTGTCGGCGGGTGCTACCTTCTCGCCGTTATCCTTCAGCTGCTTCTCGGCGCTGTGGATCAGGGCTTCGGCCTGGTTGCGGGCTTCGATCGCCGCGCGGCGCTTCTTGTCTTCCTCCGCGTGGCTCTCGGCGTCCTTCACCATCTTCTCGATATCGGCGTCGTTCAAGCCGCCCGAGGCCTGGATGCGGATCTGCTGCTCCTTGCCGGTCGCCTTGTCCTTGGCCGAGACATTCACGATGCCGTTGGCGTCGATGTCGAAGGTGACCTCGACCTGCGGCACGCCGCGCGGTGCGGCCGGGATGCCGACCAGGTCGAACTGGCCCAGCAGCTTGTTGTCGGCCGCGAGCTCGCGCTCGCCCTGGAACACGCGGATGGTGACCGCGGTCTGGCCGTCCTCGGCCGTCGAGAACACCTGGCTCTTCTTGGTCGGGATGGTGGTGTTGCGGTCGATCAACCGGGTGAACACGCCGCCCAGCGTCTCGATGCCGAGCGAGAGCGGAGTCACGTCGAGCAGCAGCACGTCCTTGACGTCGCCCTTGAGGACGCCGCCCTGGATCGCGGCGCCGATCGCCACGACTTCATCCGGGTTCACGCCGCGATGCGGCTCGCGCCCGAAGAACTCCTTCACCTTGTCGCCGACCTTCGGCATGCGGGTCATGCCGCCGACCAGGATCACCTCGTTGATGTCGGAAGCCTTCAGGCCCGCATCCTTGAGCGCCTTCTTGCAGGGCTCCATCGTGCGCTCGATCAGGTCGTCGACCAGGGCTTCGAGCTTGGCGCGGGTCAGCTTCACGTTGAGATGCTTCGGACCGGTCTGGTCGGCCGTGATGAACGGCAGGTTGACCTCGGTCTGCATCGCGCTCGAAAGCTCGATCTTCGCCTTCTCGGCAGCTTCCTTCAGGCGCTGCAGCGCGAGCTTGTCCTTGCGCAGGTCGATGCCCTGGTCCTTTTTGAACTCGTCGGCCAGGTAGTCGATGATGCGCGCGTCGAAGTCTTCGCCGCCGAGGAAGGTATCGCCGTTGGTGGACTTCACCTCGAACACGCCGTCGCCGATCTCCAGCACGGAGACGTCGAAGGTGCCGCCGCCGAGGTCATAGACCGCGATCGTGCCGGAGCCCTTCTTGTCCATGCCATAGGCGAGCGCCGCGGCCGTCGGCTCGTTGATGATGCGCAGCACTTCGAGGCCGGCGATCTTGCCGGCATCCTTGGTCGCCTGGCGCTGGCTGTCGTTGAAGTAGGCGGGAACGGTGATGACCGCCTGGGTCACTTTCTCACCGAGATAGTTCTCGGCGGTTTCCTTCATCTTCTGCAGGATGAAGGCGGAGATCTGCGACGGGCTGTACTTCTTGCCGTGGGATTCGACCCAGGCGTCGCCGTTGTCGCCGTTGACGATCTTGTAGGGGACGAGGTCCTTGTCCTTCTTCGTCATCGGATCGTCGATGCGACGGCCGATGAGGCGCTTGATGGCGAAGAGGGTGTTTTCCGGGTTGGTCACCGCCTGGCGCTTCGAAGCCTGGCCGACCAGGCGCTCGCCGGAATCAGTGAAGGCAACCATCGAGGGGGTGGTGCGCGCACCCTCGGAGTTCTCGATCACCTTGACGTCCTTGCCCTCCATGACGGCGACGCAGGAGTTCGTGGTGCCGAGATCGATGCCGATGACTTTACTCATGGAACAGTCCTTTCTTCAGCAGATCCCGTCTCGCGGCCCTCAGTGAAGGCACCGCCAAGGGATCCCTATGTCGATGTTTGAATGCCCCGCCCGGACCGACTTGTCTCGCGCCCATCCCGACGGGTAAACCGCTTGATCCGCAGGGATATATAGGGCCTGAGGGCTCCATTGCAAGCGATTGGCCGGGGCAAAATTAACGATTGAAGCCGCCGTTTCGAAGGCCGATCATGGCCCCCGAAAGACCGCCGGATTCGGCAGGTCGGGGAAATTCGACCATGATCTCAAGGCACGGGCACCGGCCAAAACCGGAACAGGGCCGGCCGGCCGCGGCGAGCCAAGGGGAAGCCGCGACAGCATGACCCTGCCACCGGACAGCGGGAGCGCGCAGGAAGCGCAGCCCGAGGCCGCCCTGGTCGATACCACGCCGGAAGTCCTGCAACGGGAGCCGCTGCATTTCATCGTCGTCTTGTTGCTGCTGGCCGACATCGTCTTCGGCTTGGGACTCGCGGTCTTTGCCGAGAAGGTGCTGACCTTCCGGCCCATGGCAATCATGGGCTGCGGCCTCGCCGCCTTGGGGCTCGGCGTCCTCGGCTATTTCGTGCTGTTCGGCGGCGGCAAACGGGCCCGCTGGTAGGCGCTTCAGGCGCCCGCGAAGTGGCGGGTGACCCAGGTGCGGAAGGCGGCGATCCGGGGGATTTCGATCTCCTCCGCACGGCTCACCAGGTGATAGTGCCGGCCGGAATTGACGGTCACGTCGAAGACCGGCGCCAGGCGCTTCTGGGCGATCTCCTCCTGGAACAGGCGCGGGTCGCAGATGGTGACGCCGCCGCCATTGATCGCCGACTGCACCGCCTGGTCCGCCGTCTCTAGCACCAGCCCGCGCTCGACCCTGGCCGTGGTGAGGCCGGTCTGCCTTGCGAACAGGCGCCAGTCGTACCAGGGGTCGTTGCCCTGGCGGATGTGCAGCAGCTGCGCCTTGGCCAGCATCGCGGCGAGATCGGGCCAACTCGCCTCCTTGATCAGCCCGGGGCTCGCCAGCGGCGTCATCTGGTCGGACATTAGGAGGTCGATGATCATCTCCGACCCGTTCGACCCCTGGGCCTCGACCTCGCCGAAGAAGACCGCGAGGTCATGGCCGGAATTGCGGAAATCGACATTGACCGGCGGGGTCTCGATCCGGATCTCGAGATCCGGATGCTGCTTCTGGAACTCCGGGAAGATCGGCAGGAAGAGCCTGCGGGCAAAGGTCGGCGGCAGGCTCATGGTCAGCGGCGGCTTCTTCGACTGCCGCTTGAAGCCCGCCACCACCACGTCGATCCGGTCGAAGGCGTCGGTCAGCACGGGCAGCAGGCGCTTGCCCTCGTCGGTCAGCTCCAGATTGGCTTTGCGGCGGAGCAGGGCGACGCCGAGGATGTCCTCGAGGTTCTTCACCTGGCGGCTGACGGCGCTCTGCGTCACCAGCAGCTCTTCCGCCGCCCGGGTGAAGCTGAGCGAACGGGCAACCGCCTCGAAGGCGCGGAGCGCATTCAGCGGTGGGAGCGAACGTCGTTCCTTGATGCGGGCCATCGCGGCGGAAATCTGCGGCAGTGCGAAACTGCGCCGAATGTAACGAGCGTAGCCGCGCTTGGCGAGGGGACTCTACGCCTTGGGCGAACGCGCTAGCTAGATGGACGCGACCAGCCCTTTGAGGGCGTATTGCTTGCCGTCGAAGATGTCGGAGGCGATCAGCTTCACGTCCTTGAGCCAGGCGACGACCTCGGCGTCTTCCGCGCCCGGCTTTTCCGGCAGCGAGACCTTGGCCTGCTCGAAGCCGTCCGGCTGGTAGCTGACGACGACGCCGGGCAGCGGGCGGAGCACGGTGTCCTTGAGGGTCTGGCTCGGCGGCAGTGCCAGGTCGAGCATGCTCGGCTGGTCATAGGCGATGAGGTCGAGCAGGACCTTGCCGAGCCGGTACATCGGCACGTTGCCGAGCTTCACCGGGCCCTTCTGGCCGTCGATCACCACCAGCGGCGTCGCGGTCGAGCGCGCGTACATGTCCGGCGTGAAGTCGCCGAAGGTCGGGGCGAGGAAGCCGGATTCGACATAGCCCGCGAACTGGCGTCCCAGGATCGGCAAATGGTCGCCGAACAGGATGATGATGGAATCCGGATCGCTCGCCTGGATATGGGCCAGCGCGTCCATCATCTCCTGCGACTTGTAGTGCATGGTGTTGATGTAGGCGTTGACCTCATCGACATGCGATTTGGTGCCGATCACCTGCGGCCGGAACTTCGAGGCGTCGTAGCCCCAATGGCCGTAGAAGGTGACCGTGTAGTCGAACACCGGCCGGCCGTCGTCGGTATCGGCCAGCTTGTTGCCGACCTGGGCGTGCAGCGACTTGTCGGAGAGGAACGGCCCCGCCATGTCGTCCTGGGTGAAATCGGGCAGCGACCAGAAGGTCTCGAAGCCGAGCTTCTGATAGGCGACCAGGCGGTTCCAGAAACCGGGTGAGTTCGGATGCGAGGCGACGGTGCGATAGCCGATCGCGCGCAGGATCTGCGGCAGCGCCGGCAGATGGTCGTTGAACCCTTCCTCGAACTTCACCGAGACGCGGTCCAGCGGGAAGCCGGTCAGGATCTCGAACTCGGCATTGGCGGTCTGGCCGGCGAAGGCGGGGGAGAGCGAATGGGTATAGCCGCTCTCGGCCCAGAGCTTCATGAACCTGGGATCGATCGGCTGCTCGACGCCGGTCGCGGTCAGCGGCGACGGATCCCAGAAGGACTCCTCCAGAATGAGATGGATGTTCCTGAGCTTCGAGGCGCCGAACAGCGTGCTCGACGCGGCGCGCGCCGAAGGCAGCGCCGCCAGCGAACCGGCCAGCGCACCGCCGATCGCCATGCCGTTGAGGAGACGACGACGCGAAAGCATCACTGCACTCCCGCAGCCGCGCGGCGGCGCTCGATCGCCGCCGAGACGTCATCGGCCTGCGGCGGCGGCTGGCGCGTGGCGACGGCGCGCAGCAGCTCCTGCGTCAGATGCACGGTGGCGCCACGCCAGACATAGTTCTCGCGCTGATCCCAGGACGTGTTGCCCCAGAACTGGTCCATTGCCTGATAGAGCATCGGGCTCTCGGCAGCGGCACCCGCGGGCAGGATGAACAATGCGGAGAGCGCGGTCTTTCTGAGGCGTCCGGTGAGGCGCAGGTTGAACAGGAACAGGCCGGCGATGGCGGCGAGCGGCAGGGCAACGACCGGCCAGCCCCAGGCGCCCAGGATGCGGAACAGCGCGGAGACGTTGTAGATATCCTCCGGCATGATCGGCCGGTCGAGATAGGTGATCTTGGCGGCGCTGCCGATATAGGCGACGCCCACCAGCACGGTCAGCAGCAGCAGGTAGGCCCAGATCCTGCGCGAGGCCCAGAACAGCAGATAGGCGATCGCAACGAGCAGGCCGAAGTCATAGGGCACGCGCTCCCACTGGATCTTCACATCGAACGCCCAGCGCGAGACCGAATAGGCGGCGGCGTAAAGCATTCCGCTCGCGACCAGCGGCGTCAGCCAGCGCATGGTCACGCGGAGCCATTTGGGCTCGATCTCCGAGAGGGTCGATGGTCCAAACCGCATGGTCATATTTCCGGGCGCGTCCCGCTTTGCCTCGAGCGCCAAGGCTCCCAACGGAGCGAAGCCTGACTTAAGGCAAATTCATCCAATTGTCACGGGTTCCGCCATAGAACCGTCAACAACTACACGTGAGGAATCGTCGAAACCGGCGCTTTCGCAGGCGCGAAGGCCTGCCTGATGCCGCGGATTTGATGGCGGTCAGGAGCGCTCGAACAGGGTCGAGAGCAGAATCGCGGAAGTCGTGCGGTTGACGCCCGGGAACTTGCCGATCCGGGTCAGGACCTCGTCCAGATGGGCCGAGGTTTCCGCGGTGAGCATGACAATCGCGTCATGAGCCCCGGAAACCGTATACGCGGCGGTCGCCTCGGGCAGGCCTTTGACCGCGGCCATGGCCCGGTCCTGCATCTTAGGGTCCAGGGTCAGCAGCACATGGGCGGAAACCCCGCCCTTGGCGGCATCGCTGGCGACGGTCAGGGTATAGCCCTGGATCACCCCGTCCCGCTCCAGCCGGCGCAGGCGCTCCTGGACGGCGCTCCGGGACAGGCCCAAATTCCGCGCCAGGGCGGCGGTCGGCGTCCGGGCATTGGCGCGCAAAAGCGCGATCAATTTCCGATCGGTGTCATCTAGATTGCGTTTCGCCATCGCCTGACCGTCGATTCGCCGGGTGGGTCCCAGCTTTTCGCCTTTTCGGCAGCTTCAAGCAAGCCTTGCAAACGGGCTAGTTACCGGTGAAACCCTTTCCGGAGAAGAATCCCATGGCCGCTGGCAAAGCCCCCGCTCGCAAAGTCCTCGTCCTCGGTGCCGGTAAGATCGGCGGCGCCATCGTCGATCTCCTGCACGCGACCGGCGACTACAAGATCACCCTTGCCGACACCGACAAGGCGTTCCTGGCTCAAGCCGCCGGCGATCGGGCCGACGCGAAGCAGATCGACGTCGCCGATAAGAAGGCATTGCTCGGCGCGATGCAGGGCCAGCAGGCGGTGATCTCGGCTTTGCCGTTCTTCCTCAATCCAGGCGTCGCGGAAGCCTGCGCCGAAGCCGGCGTGCATTATTTCGACCTCACCGAGGACGTCGCCACCACCCGCGCCGTCCGCAAAGTTGCGACCGGCTCGAAGGTCGCCTTCGTGCCGCAATGCGGTCTGGCGCCGGGCTTCATCTCGATCGTCGGGCATCATCTGGCGAAGAAGTTCGACTCGCTGCGCCAGCTCCATATGCGCGTCGGCGCCCTGCCGCAGTTCCCGGCCAACGCGCTCAAGTACAACCTCACCTGGTCGACCGACGGCCTGATCAACGAATACTGCAATCCTTGTGAAGCCATCCACGACAGCCGCGCCGTGGAGCTGATGCCGCTCGAAGGTCTCGAGCATTTCTCGCTCGATGGCATCGACTACGAATGCTTCAACACTTCGGGCGGCCTCGGCACCCTGGTCGAGACGCTGGACAGTAAGGTCGAGAGCCTGAACTACAAGACCGTGCGCTATCCGGGCCATTGCGCGGTGATGAAGATGCTGCTCGAGGACCTTCGCCTCCGCGAGCGCCGCCACTTGCTGAAGGACATCATGGAGCAGTCGCTGCCGATCACCCATCAGGACGTGGTGCTGATCTTCGTGACCGCGACCGGCATGCGCGAAGGCCGCCTCACGCAAGAATCCTACGCGAAGAAAATCTACGCGAAAGAAATCCGTGGCCATCTGATGAGTGCGATCCAGATCACCACCGCCGCCGGCATCTGCGCCATGGTGGACCTGACCTTCGACGGCCACCTGCCGCAGCAGGGCTTCGTGCGCCAGGAAATGTGCGACCTCGAGCCGTTCCTGAACAACCGCTTCGGCAAGCACTACGAGTGACGCGTCCCTAGCTCTTCAAACTAAGTCGCGTCATGGTCCGCGAAGGCGGACCATCCACGAGTTTGCCTGCCAAGAAACTCGTGGATCCTCCGCCTTCGCGGAGGATGACGATCGTGTGGATGCACAGATGGTGCACGCGGTGGAATCAGTTCAAGGCGCCGCCTTCACCAGCGCGCCGAGCATCTCGTAGCAAATGACCGCTTCGCCGCGCTCGGCGTTGTAGAAGCTGCGCGCTTCGCCGCATTGGGTGAGCAGCGCCCTGACCGGCCGCGGCATGGCGAGGCTGGCGTTGAAGTCGTCGGTCAGCACCTGAAAGAGGCCGTTCTCGCGGACCGCATCGGCGATCGCCTGGTCGGCTTCGTCGAATGTCGGCGCGAAGGCGAGGCGCAAGGCGGGCTCGTCCTCCGGGGGTGATCCTTCGGGCGCGGCGCGGATCGGCGCCGGTCCGCCGGTCGATTTGCGATAGGAGTCGAGCCAGCCGTTCCACTGCTTGCGCGCTTCGAGATAGCGCGCGATGCAGGCTCTGCGTTCGTCGCCGCCCAGCGCGATATGGTCGGCGAGACCGCCGCTCACCTCGGGATCCGCGCCATAGGCGAGGCAGGCGAGGGCATGGCGGCGGCCGGAATCGAAGCCGGGCGGCGCCTCGCCGGCGGGCGTCTTTTTCTCCAGGCTGAGCCAGGCATCCAGCCAGGCCAGTATCGCCTGCAAGGCGACCGAGCCGGATTCGCTGTCGGCCTTCTCGCGCGCGAACACGATGGCGCCGGCATCGAGCACCGCATCTGCGCTGTCGCCCCTATTGATTTCAGGGGGCACGAAGGCGGCAAGCACGGTGCGCTCGAACAGGAAGACCGAGGCGCCGACGAAGTAATCACCGGCCAATTGCTGTCCGTCGGAGCGCTGCCGATCGGAGCCTTCATCCGCCGTGGCGGACGCGGCGGCGAGCACAAGTGCGGCGCTGGCATTAACCAAGACTGCTGGAAAGAATCCTGGCACGTGATTTCCCGCCGAAACGCTTGCGGTTACCCCAAGAGCCGATAGATTGCCGCCGATTGCAGCCGGCGGCCAGCCAGATTTGCACGCTTACGGGGAACAGCAGCGCCGCCATGCGACGGACGCCATACGGATCAAAAGGACGCACCGGCGGATTTGCATCAGCTTCGCCGCCACCGGGCGTCGTCGCCGCGATTCTCTATCCGGTGAAGCTGGTCGTGCATCTGGGTCTGCTGGGGATCTTCGTCGGCAGCTTCGCGCCGCTCTTTGCCCGTCAGATGCCGGCTTTCGCGACCTTCGAAGCTTTCCTGCCGCACATGACGGCGGCGAGCCTGCCGCTGGCCGCGCTGGCGCTCTGCTTCCGGCCGCGCTGGCTCGCTGCGCTCGGGCCGCTGGTCTTCCTCTGGAACATCGGCGCGATCTGGCCCTACCTGCCGATCGGCGCGCCGGCCGCCGCCGAGACCGAGGGCGCCGCGCTGAAGGTCGTCTCGGCCAATGTCTGGTACCGCAATGACGGCTACGAAGCGGCGGTCAACTATTTCGAATCGACCGATGCCGATGTGATCGCGCTGATCGAAGTGACGCCGCAATGGCTCACCGCCTTGCAGCCGCTTTATGGCAAGTATCCTTATCGCATCGACTGCATGCAGAGCACGCCGCCCTGCGAGATGATGCTGATGTCGAAGCATCCGTTCCAGCGCGCCTATGCCGGGCGGATCGAAGGCCGCTCGCCGACCGTCGCCTGGGGCGAGATCGCGTTTCAGGGGCGCACGATCACCGTCGCCGCGACACACTTCGCCTGGCCGTTGCGCGCGGCCATGGACAGTGACCGCGTGATCGCCAACAGCGCATTGCAACCGGCCTTCTCCGAGGCCTATCCGCTGCAGCAAAGCGAGCAGGCCGCCAATCTCGCGCAGTATCTGAAGACGTTGGGCCCCGATCTCGTGCTGATGGGCGATTTCAACTCCGTGCCCTGGAGCCGCACGCAACGGACACTGCGCGCGGCAACCGGCTTGCAGAATGCAGGTCCCATGGTGCCGACCTGGCCGAGCTGGCAGCCGTCTTGGATCCGCCTGCCGATCGACCACATCATGACCCGCGGTGCGCTGAGCCGGGGCAATTTCAAGAGCGGCTATTTCATCGGCTCCGATCACCTGCCGGTCGAAGCGGAAATCGCGGTGACGCCGGAATAGCATGCTGAGGGGATTGCTGCACTTCGTCTTCAGGCTGGCGTTGATTGGAGCCGGCGCGATCTCGCTCATGCCCTTGCTTTGGCGCTGGCTGCCGCAGTCGGTCGCGCTGGTGCCGGCCGCGCCGCAATTCGCCGCCGCTGCACTTGTTCTGGTTCCCTGCTTCCTGCTCTTGCGCGCGCGCAGGATGGCGCTGCTCGCTTTCGCCGTGGCGGCATGGAACGTCGTGCAGGTCTGGCCGGGCGTGGGCGATCTTTCGAGCGGTGCGCAAGCGCAAACCGGCGGCACGCCGCTGAAGCTGGTCGCGTTCAATCTCTGGTACCGCAATGAAAATCCGGCCGCGACCTTGGCTTACCTCGCGCACAGCGATGCGGATGTGATCGGCCTGGTCGAGACGACGCCGCAATTGAAGGCGACGCTGTCGCCGCTCCGGGTGCTCTATCCCTATTCCGTCGATTGCATCGGGCGCGATCCTTCCTGTGAGATCATGCTGCTCTCCAAGATTCCGCTGCGGAATGTCTATGCGGGGAAGATCGACGATGGCTATCCCTACGTCGCCGAGGCCGAGATCGACTGGGGCGGGCGCCCGGTCGCCGTCGTGATGACGCATCTCTCCTGGCCGTTTCTGGTGCCGCGGCAGGCCGTGCTGAATGCCACCATGCTGGAGCCGCCGCCGCCCGCGTTGCCGGATGTGCCGTTTCTAGCGCAGTCACAGCAGGCGGCCAATCTCGCGGCCCATGTGAATAAGCTGACCCGGGACCTCGTTGTCATGGGGGATTTCAACAACGCGTCCTGGAGCCGCGTGCAGGTCGCCTTTCGGGAAGCGACCGGGCTCGACAACCGCGGGCATTACCTGCCGAGCTGGCCGAGCTACACCGCGCCGGTCTTCCGGCTGCCGATCGACCAGGTCTTCGTGCGCGGTGGGTTACAGGCGCAGGTGATGCGCCTTGGGCCGAGTGTCGGCTCCGATCATCTGCCGGTTGAAGCCGAGGTCGCCGTCGGTCCATAAGGGTCGGCCATAGCGGAACTCTCGAGGGGCTAGGGGAAGTCGGGCTTGCTGTTTCTTCGTTTCTGTCTGTTCTGCGCGGTGGCCGTGACGCTCGCGCCGTTCCTCGCCTTCCTCGATGCCAGGGTCGCCGGCTTGCAGGCCATTGCGTTGCAACTGGCCGTCGCCAATGCATTCCTGGCGATTCCGCTGCTGATCTATCGGCGGCGCGTTTGGGCGATCGCGGGCATGCTGGCCGCGCTCTGGAACATCGCGCTGGCCTGGCCCTCGATCGCGGCCAATGTGGAAGCGGCCTTCGCGGATGCGCCGCCGAAGGGCAGGGCGCTCAAGGTCGTCAGCTTCAACCTCTCCTATGACAATCCGGGTTTCGGCAGGACGGTAGAGTTCCTCGCCAAGAGCGGCGCCGACGTGATCGGCCTCTCCGAGGTGACGCCCGAGGCCAAGGCGGCGCTCGGCAAGCTGAAGGACGTCTATCCCTACAGCGTGGATTGTGTCGGCGCGGACCGGTTCTGCGAACTGATGCTGCTGGCGAAGAAGCCGTTGCGCTATTCTTTCGCCGGCAAGATCGGGGCGAAGCTCACCTACATCGCCAGCGCCGACATGGATTGGCAGGGCAGCGCCGTCAGCATCGCGGTGGCGCATGTCGTGCTGCCCTTCGTGAAGCCGGACTGGGACGAGCTCAAGACCTGGATCCCCGCCGACGATCCCTCGCCGCGGCTCGCCGGAACGCCGGCACTCTGGCAGTCGGTGCAGATGGCGGTGCTGGCCGGCTACGTGCGCAGCCTCGGCCGCGAACAGATCGTCATGGGCGATTTCAACTCGGTCCCCTGGAGCGACGTCCAGACCGCTTTCCGCGGTGCCACCTGGCTCGACAATCGCGGCCCGCTGGTCACGACCTGGCCGGCCCAGCTGCCCGCCTTCATGCGAGTCCCGATCGATACCGTCTTCGTCGGCGGCGGGCTTTCGATCCGCAATCTCCACACCGGCCCCGACCTCGGCTCGGACCATCTGCCGGTCATCGCCGAAATCGGCGGGAAACGCATCATCGCCGAGGCGGAGTAGGCGCTTCCGCAGTCTTACCGCGCTTTCGCCACGACTAAGCCACACTCCTCGCGAAGTCTTGGCGGCGGAACGCGGGGAGCAAGATGCCGACATTGCGGGAAGGTCGAGCTGTCACATACCGTGCCTTCGCGCGGCCAATAGCGAGCGGGCTCTGGCTCGCGGCGTGGACACTGCTTGCGGCGGCGTTCTTGCCTTGGCTCGCCGGGTTGCCCTGGCCGTCGGCAACCAGAGCATGGCTGACCGTATTGGAGAACTTGCGGCTTCCAATTGGTGTCATCGCCGGAATCGTTGCGCTCGCTAGCCTGGTGGTTTGGCGGGGACGGCTGGTCGTGGTTTCCTGCTTCGTCGTTGCGCTCTGCGGAGCGCCGATCATTGCCGCCATCCAGGGCGAACCCGCCATTCCGCCCGAAACGCCGAAGCTCAAGGTCATGGCCTTCAATGTCTGGGTCCGCAATCAAGAACCCGATCGGATTGTAGCCTACCTGCGTGAGGCGAAGCCCGACATCGTCTTCCTGGAAGAGGTGACGGAGGCGCACAAGAAAGCCTTCGAAGCCGTCAAGGATCTTTATCCAACACAGGTCACTTGCCATGGGCGCGTGAGCGACTGCGAGACCATGCTGCTCAGCCGATATCCGGCGCGATCGACGCGCGCGGGTCCGATCAACGGCGCTCCGCCATCAACCGCAATCGCCGAGCTCGAGATCGACGGCCGAATCCTGACCGCCATCGCTGTCCATGTCGCCTGGCCATTTCCGATGGCAGGGCGGGATGCGCAGCGCGAGCAGGTGCTGCACTTCGGGAAATCGCTTCAAGCATTCGATGGGCCCTTGCTGGTCGGCGGCGACCTCAACGGTGGCGCCTGGGTGCGCAGTCAACGCAATTTCCGGGAGCGGACCGGCCTCATAGGCGAACCTGGTTACCACCCGACGTGGCCGGCTTTACCCATTAAAGGTCACGACGTGCCGCAATGGCTGCGGCTCCCAATTGACCATCTCTTCAGCCGGGGTGGGCCGCTCGTCATCGCGACGGAGACGGGGCCTGAACTCGGTTCCGATCATTTGCCGCTCGTGACGACCGTCGCCTGGCCGCACGCGGCAACGGCCTTGGCGCCGTAACACCTCCACCTTTGCGCGCCCACCTTTGCATTGGGGGCATCCCTCCCACCCGCGGAAATCGGCCTCCCAGGCTTGCGGGATGGGAGTACGATCTCTAGTCTCCGCCGGTCATTTTTGGAGATCTGAGGGAAATGTCTGACGAACGCACCTATGCCCAAGCCGCGCGTGCCTGGCCGTTCGAGGAAGCGAGGAAACTCGTCGAGCGCTATAAGGACGCCGCGCCGAAAAAGGGCTATGTGCTGTTCGAGACCGGCTACGGCCCGTCCGGCCTGCCGCATATCGGCACCTTCGGCGAAGTCGTGCGCACGACCATGGTGCGCCAGGCCTTCCAGCGCCTCTCCGACATTCCGACGCGCCTGTTCGCCTTCTCGGACGACATGGACGGCCTCCGGAAGGTGCCGACCAACGTGCCGAACCAGGAACTGCTGGCGAAGTATATCGGCTATCCGCTGACCAAGGTGCCCGACCCCTTCGGCACGCATGAGAGCTTCGGCGCCCACAATAACGCCATGCTGCGCAACTTCCTGGACGACTTCGGCTTCGAATACGAGTTCCAGTCCTCGACCGAGTACTACCTGTCCGGCAAGTTCGACGCGGGCCTGCTGAACGTCCTCAAGAACTACGACAAGATCCAGGAGATCATGCTGGCGAGCCTCCGCGAGGAGCGGGCGCAGACCTATTCGCCGTTCCTGCCGGTCTCGCAGAAGACCGGCAAGGTGCTGATGGCGAAGGTGGTGAAGCACGACGCCGCTGCCGGCACCATCGTCTATGAGGAAGAGGACGGTAGTCTGATGGAGACGCCGGTCACCGGCGGACGCTGCAAGCTGCAATGGAAGCCCGACTGGGGCATGCGCTGGAGCGTGCTCGGCGTCGATTACGAGATGTCGGGCAAGGATCTCATCCCCTCGGTCGATCTCGGCAACAAGATCTGCCGCGTGCTCGGCTCCAAACCGCCGGAAGGCTTCAACTACGAGCTCTTCCTGGACGACAAGGGCCAGAAGATCTCCAAGTCCAAGGGCAACGGCCTCTCGGTCGAGGAATGGCTGACCTACGCGCCGCCGGAGAGCCTGGCGTTGTTCATGTATTCGAAGCCCCGCGCGGCGAAGCGGCTCTATTTCGACGTGATCCCGCGCGCCGTGGACGATTACCTTGCGTTCAACGAGAAGTTCCCGCAGGAGACTTCGGCGCAGCGCATGGAAAATCCGGTCTGGCACATCCACAACGGCCAGCCTCCGGCACCCGGTATCACGCTCTCCTATGGGATCCTGCTGAACCTGGCCTCGGTCTGCAATGCCGAGGAGAAGTCGACGCTCTGGGGCTTCATCAGCCGCTACCTGCCGGAAGCGACGCCGGAGAAGGCGCCGTTCCTCGACAAGCTGGTCGGCTACGCGATCAATTACTATCGCGACCATGTGAAGCCGAAGAAGCAGTACCGCGCCCCCGACGCCACCGAGCGCGCCGCGCTCGACGAGCTGCTGCGCTATCTCGACAGCGCCCCCGCGGATGCTTCGGCGGAAGACCTGCAGAACGAGGTCTACGAGATCGGCAAGCGCCACCCCTTCCCGGAGCTCAAAGCCTGGTTCAAGGCACTCTATGAAGTGCTGCTCGGGCAGGACCAGGGCCCGCGCATGGGCTCCTTCATCGCCCTCTACGGCCGGAAGGAAACCGCCGCGCTCATCCGCAAAGTGCTGAAAGGCGAAAGCCTGAGCGCGGCGTAAGCACTCGCTGTCGATCTAGACTCGTTCGTCATCCCCGGGCTTGGCCCGAGGACCCCTGACTTATCTTGTTCAAGTGGCACTCAGGAATGGCCGGACCCGCGGACGGGCCGGCCATGACGATGAGGCGCGCCTTCACTCCATCTGCGCCTTGCAGCCATCGACGATGCGGTCGAGCAAAGCCAGCGTCTGCTCGCTGGTCCGGCCTTGGGCGATCTTCGCGATCTCCTCGGGCGGCACGTTGCTCTGGACCGCATCGACCATGCAGCCGCAATAGCGGCCGATCTTCGCCTCGGTGGCGTCATCCATCACGAGGTCGCCGCCGCCATTGGCGTGGCGCGCTGCCTTCATGCAGGTGTTGCGGAAGGCCTGCATGGCTTCTTGCGTGCCGGTCGCTGGCGCATTGATGCGAAACTCGGTCAGGTAGACCACGGCCAGCACCATCACCAGGATGATCATGGCGGTCGAAACCTGGCGGCGGGAGGCGGTCGGCAGGGAAAAACGCTTGGGCATGGCGCTTATCTTAGTGTGCCGCCGCGGCAGGGGGAACGCACCGGGCAAGGCCGTGGGCCTCTTGCCTTTTCTGCCGGCCTGACCCAACTTGACGCCCATCCCTCCCTGGTTCCTGACGAAAGTCCTTCATGCCCGCCTCCTCGAATGCCGACTTCCCGACCCTGCTCGAATCCGCGGTGAAATTCGCGAAGGCCGCCGGGGCCGACGCGGCCGATGCGGTGATCGGGCGGAACCTGAGCCTTTCGGTCGGCGAGCGCCTGGGCAAGCTGGAGAAGCTGCAGCGTTCGGAAGACCAGGATATGGGCTTGCGGGTCTTCATCGGCAAAAAGCAGGCGATCGTTTCGACCAGCGACTTCACCAACCGCGCCGGGCTCGAAGAGCTGGCGCAGCGCGCGGTCGCCATGGCGAAGGTGGTGCCGGAGGATCCCTATACCGGCCTCGCCGATCCCGCCGAGATCGACAAGCATCCGCCGCAACTGGAGATCCTCGATCCCAGGGAGCCGACCGAGGCGGAGCTGATCGCGCTGGTGCGCGAGGCGGAAGCCGCCGCCCGCGCGGTCAAGGGCGTCACCAATTCCGAAGGCGCCGAAGCCGGCTGGGGCCGCAGCGAGATGGCCATGATGGCCTCGAACGGTTTCTACGGCGGCTATGCCCAGAGCCATTCGGGCGTCAGCGTCGCGGTTTTGGCCGGCGAAGGCACCGGCATGGAGCGCGACTACGATTATTCCTCGGCGGTCTTCTTCGGCGATCTCGAAGCCGCGACAGTGCTGGGCAAACGCGCCGGCGAGCGCGCCGTGCAGCGGCTCAATCCGCGCAAGGTCGCGACCGAGAAGGTGCCGATCGTGCTCGACCCTAGGGTCTCGAGCTCGATCATCAGCCACGTGCTGGGTGCCATCAACGGCAGTTCGATCGCCCGCGGCACCAGTTTCCTCAAGGACAAGATGGGCGAGCAGATCTTCGCCGCCGGCATCGACGTCATCGAAGACCCGCACCGCGCCCGCGGGCTGCGCTCGATGCCGTTCGACGGCGAGGGCCTGCCGACCCATCGGCGTGCGCTGGTCGAGAACGGCGTCTTGAAGACCTGGATCCTCGATCTCCGCTCGGCGCGGCAGCTCGGCCTGAAATCGACCGGCAACGCGCATCGCGGCGCCTCCTCGCCGCCCTCGCCCGGCGCCGCCAATGTCCACATCCCGGCCGGCAAGATCAGCCGCGCGGCGATGCTGAAGGATATCCCGCGCGGCCTCTACGTGACCGAGATGATGGGCTCGGCGGTCAACGGCGTCACCGGCGATTACAGCCGGGGCGCCGCAGGGTTCTGGATCGAGAACGGCGAGCTTGCCTATCCGGTCTCCGAGGTCACCATCGCCGGCAACCTCAAGGACATGTTCAAGGCGATCACCGTCGCCGACGACCTCGAGTTCCGCTACGGCATCAACGCGCCCACCCTCCGTATCGACGGCATGACCCTCGCCGGGGCATAGCCCCTTCGCGGCCGCCTTGACCGTGGATCATGACAACCCGCTGAACGCGGGATGACAATCGGATGAAGAGCGTGCGTCGTCAGACACCTTGTCATCGGCGCGTCACCCATCAGGGGATATCTCTGCCGGCGTCCGGGCCTTGGTTCCCGAGTCGCGCAGGGTTTGATGAACGCACAACCGAGCACGCTTCAGCTTCGCCAGTACCGCAGCATCTTCATTTCCGATCTCCATCTCGGAACGCGCGGCTGCAAGGCGGAATTTCTGCTCGACTTCCTCAAGTACAATGAGGCCGACAACATCTACCTGGTCGGCGATATCATCGACTGCTGGCGGCTGAAGAAGACCTGGTTCTGGGCCCAGAGCCACAACGACGTGGTGCAGAAGCTGCTCCGCAAGGCCCGCAAGGGCACGCGCGTCATCTACGTCCCCGGCAATCATGACGAGCCGTTGCGCGACTATGACGGCATGACCTTCGGCGAGGTCGTGGTCGCCAACGAGATCGTGCACATCACCGCCGACGGCAAGCGCTACCTGGTGGCGCATGGCGATGCCTTCGACGGCGTGATCAAGTATGCGAAGTGGCTCGCCTATCTCGGCGATACCGCCTATCACCTCGCACTCACGCTGAACCACTGGTACAACAACATCCGGGTCAGGCTCGGCCTGCAATACTGGTCGCTTTCCGCGTATTTGAAGACCCAGGTCAAGGACGCGGTCAAATTCATCAGCGATTTCGAGGATGCCATGGCGGCGGAAGCGCGGCGCCAGGGGCTGGACGGCGTCATTTGCGGCCATATCCACAAGGCCGAATCGCGGATGATCGACGGCATCCACTACGTCAATGACGGCGATTGGGTCGAGAGCTGCACGGCTTTGGTCGAGCATATGGACGGCCGCCTCGAGATCGTCGAATGGGCCGCCAACCGCAACTTCTCGATGCTCGCGCCGACCGTCACCGACGATGTGGAACACGTCGCGGCATGAGCCCCTTCTCATGAGGCTGGCACTCGTCACCGATGCCTGGGCGCCGCAGACCAACGGCGTCGTGCGCACCTTGATGCGCACCCGCGACGAACTCCAGGCGATGGGCCACGCGGTCGAGGTGATCTCGCCGGACCAGTTCAACGGCTTTCCCTGCCCGACCTATCCGGAGATCAAGCTCGCCTTGCTGCCGGGCCGCAAGATCGCCCGCACCATGGCGGCGTTCCGGCCGAACGCGATCCATATCGCGACCGAAGGCCCGCTCGGCCATGCGGCGCGCGGCTACTGCCTCTCCAAGGGCCTGCCTTTCACCACCGCCTATCACACGCGCTTCCCCGAATATGTCGAGGCGCGCTTCGCGGTGCCGGTCGGCCTCAGCTACGCCTGGCTGCGCCGCTTCCACGCCCAAGCACGCAGCATCATGGTCGCGACCCAGTCGATCGAATCCGATCTGGTCTCGCGCGGCTTCGGCAACATCCGGCGCTGGTCGCGCGGCGTCGATCTCAATCTCTTCAAGCCGCATGACAAGGCGCTGCTCGACCTGCCGCGGCCGATCCATCTCTTCGTCGGCCGCGTCGCGATCGAGAAAAATATCGAGGCCTTCCTGGCGCTGGATCTCCCGGGCAGCCAGGTGGTGATCGGCGACGGGCCGCAGCTCGAGCAGCTGAAGCGCAGGTTTCCGAGGGCGCATTTCCTCGGCAAGAAGGTCGGCGAGGATCTCGCCCGGCACTATGCCGCCGCCGATGTCTTCGTCTTCCCCAGCCTCACCGACACGTTCGGCCTGGTGATCCTGGAAGCCCTGGCCAGCGGCCTCCCCGTCGCCGCCTTTCCGGTGCCGGGTCCGCGCGATATCTTGGAGGGCAGCGGCGCCGGCGCGCTGAGCCAGGATCTAGGCGCGGCGGTGAAGCAGGCGCTCGCATTGCCGGCAGCGCATTGCCGCGCCGTGGCCGAGCGGTTCTCGTGGAAAGCGGCGACCGAGCAGTTCCTCGGCAATCTCGCGCCGTTCGAACGCGCGCAAGCTCTCTGAATATTGCACCGCTGTAACAATCGTGTTCACATCCCCGTCCAATCAGGGGGAAGTGAAACGTGCCGGAACACGTTCTGTTCGGTCTCGATCCGCTCTGGACCTCGACCGTTCTGCTGATCGCGACCTATGCCGCGATCATGAGCGAGAAGCTCAATCGCGCCATCGTGGCGCTGCTCGGCGCCGGGCTGATGATCTCGCTCGGGCTGCTGACGCAGGAGCAGGCGGTCGCGGGGATCGACTTCAACACACTGGCGCTGCTGACCGGCATGATGCTGATCGTGGCGATCACCCGCCGCTGCGGTGTCTTCCAATACGTCGCGATCGTTGCCGCCCAGGCGAGCCGCGCCAGTCCGGCCGGCGTGCTGGTGCTGCTGGCGATCGTGACCGCGGTCTTCTCGGCCTTTTTAGACAACGTGACCACCGTGCTGCTGGTGGCGCCGGTCACTTTGGTGATCTGCCGGGAACTGAAGGTACCGCCCTATCCCTATCTCTTTGCCGAAATCTTCGCCTCGAACATTGGCGGCACCGCGACCCTGATCGGCGACCCGCCCAACATCCTGATCGGCTCAGCGGTCGGCCTCACCTTCATGGACTTCGTCTATGCCCTGACACCGGTCTGCCTCGTCGTTCTCGCGCTGAACTCTTTGGCGATCCATCTGATCTGGGGCCGCAAGCTCAGCGCGACGCCGGAAGCGCGAGCGCGGGTTATGGCGCTGGATCACAAGGCCGCCATCACCGATCCACGGCTGATGAAGCAGTCGGTCTCGGTGATCGTGGTCGTGGTGCTCGCCTTCGCGGCCGCGCGATTCATCCATCTCGAGGCGGGTACGATCGCGCTGTTCGGCGCGGCGATCCTGCTGCTGCTGGACAATCTCGGCCGCAGCACGGAAGCGCAGCATGAGCACCTGGTCGAGAGTTTCAACGAAGTCGAATGGATCACGATCTTCTTCTTCGTCGGCCTGTTCATCGTGGTGGCCGGGGTCGAGCGCGCCGGGCTGCTGCACCTTCTGGCCAATGCCCTGGTCGATGCCACCGGCGGCGACATGAAATCGCTCGCCCTGGCGATCCTCTGGGCGTCGGCCATCCTTTCCGCGATCATCGACAACATCCCGTTCGTCGCCACCATGATCCCGCTGATCAAGTCCATGGCGCCGGCTTTGGGCGGCGATCAGGCGATCATGCCGCTCTGGTGGGCGCTCTCGCTGGGCGCCTGCTTCGGCGGCAACGGCACTCTGATCGGCGCCTCGGCCAATCTGACGGTGGCCGGCATCGGCGAGCGCGCCGGCGTGCCCTTCCGCTTCCTGGAGTTCATGAAGCTGGCCTTCCCGCTGATGCTGATGAGCATCGCGGTCAGTCACGTCTACCTGCTGTGGATGTTTTTCAGTTGATCGGCGCGCAGCGGCCGCCCCGCCAACCCCGCTGCGCGCCGATGGTTTGGCGCGCTACAAGAACCAGTCGTATTCCTGGCGCGAAATCGTGCCCATGAACTTCTGCATCTCGAGCCGGCGCTGGTCGCGCATCAGGTCCAGCATGTCCGGCGCGACATAGCGCGGCAGGATCTTCGCCTTGGAGAAGCGTTGCAAAGCCGCAGTGAACTCGAAGGGCACATCGGGATCGGCGTCGTCGCCGGCATCGCCCTTGGTCTCGGGCGTGGGCGTCAGACGCTGCTCGATTCCATGCAGCATGCCGGCGAGCACCGCCGCCATCACCAGATAGGGATTGGAATCCGCGCCGGCGACGCGATGCTCGATGCGCCGCGCGGCGCTGCCGCCGGCGGGGATGCGGAAGGCGACCGAGCGGTTGTTGTTGCCCCAGGCTGGCGTGATCGGCACGTTGTGGCCCGGCTGATAGCGGCGGAAACCGTTCAGGTTGCCGCCGAAAATCGCCATGGATTCGGGCATCGCCGCCTGCAATCCGGCAATCGCCTGGCGGAGCAAGCTCTCGCCTTTCGCGCCGCTTTCGCCGAACAGGTTCTTGCCCTGTTTGTCGACCAGGCTGACATGGATATGCATGCCGCTGCCCGCCTGGTCGAGGAACGGCTTGGCCATGAAGCTCGCGTGATGGCCATCGACCCGCGCCGCGGCCTTGATCGCGCGCTTCAGCAGCACCGCATGATCGCAGGCCGAGACGGCGTCGGCTTCGTGCTTCAGGTTGATCTCGAACTGGCCCGGCGAGTATTCGGTGATCGCCGCCGAGGCGGGGATGTCCTGTGCGCGTGCGTAAGACGCGACGCGGCGGATGAAGGCGCCATAGGCATCGAGGTCGTCGATGCTGTAGGGCTGCTTCGATGTCTCAGTCCGGCCGGTGAGCGGATTCTTCACCGCGACCGGCAGGCCCTGGGTGCTGCGGTCGCGGTCGAACAGGTAGAACTCGAGCTCGACCGCGACGACCGGTGTCAGGCCCAGCCGCTTGAAATGCGCCAGCGTGCCGCCGAGTGCCGCGCGGGGGCAGAAGCGCGAGGGCTTGCCATGGTTGGAATCGCCCAGGGGATCGGTCATCTGCAGCAGGATCTGCGCGGTCGGCTCGTCGGCCCAAGGCACGGGCGCGAGTAGACCCGGGATCGGCAGTGATGCACCGTCGGGATCGCCCAGTCCGGTCGAGCGCTCGCCGGGATTGAGATCGTCGCCGGTCGGATCCAGGAACAGCATGCAGCGCGGCATTTCGAGTCCGGATTTCCAGAGCTTCGCCGCTTCGGCGACCGGCAGGCGCTTCCCGCGCAGATTGCCGTTCAGGTCGTGCAGGAAAGCATCGACATGCACGGTCTTCGGATGCCGCTTGAAATAGGTGTCGAACTCGGTCGCCGTCGCCTTGGCCAAGATGTTCCCCCGGAAAAACTGCGGCGAAGCTAGGAGATCAGCGGGCGGGGATCAAGCCGTCAGGGATCAAGCCGTCAGGGGATCAAGCCGTCCTCAGGCCCCGTGCTCCTCGGCCGCGTGCTTCTTCTCATAGCGCGCCGCCAGCCGGTGGGCCTTGCGGCGCCGGTGGCCGATGACGAAGCGCAGGCTCCAGTGATAGCCGAGCACCCCTAAGAGGGCACACCAGGGCAGGCAGCCGATCCAGATGGCGAGACCCCAGTCGCGGATCGCCATCTTGAGCGCGGTCATCACCTGCTGCTGCAGCGGCTGGTCGGTCGAGAAGGCGCTGTCCCAGAGCCAGATGAAACTGTGATAGCCGGTGATGTTGTCCCAGCGCCCAAGCAGCACCTGGCCGGTTACATAGGAGAGGTAGAGGACCGGCGGACCGGTGAAGATATTGCTCACCCACGTCCACGCCGCCGCGAGCACCAGGCTGAAATGCCAATGGAAATATCGCCCGATGAGCCAGGTCGCGAGCACCACCAGCATCTGGATCCCGGGCGTCGGGGTGAAGGCCCAGGCGAGCCCAACCGCGGTGCCCCAGGCGGTGTATTCCGGCGGATGCTGGCTGCGCATCAGCGGGATCAGCAGGCGGAGCTTGGTCGCCCTCCAGATCCGATGAAAGTATCGCCGCCGCTGCCCCATATCCCGCCGTCGCCGCTCCGCGTTTCCCGCCAGTTTAGGCAAAGCCGTGCCGGCGCTCCTAGTGCGCTCATTAGCACAGGCGGATGACGCGGGGGGCGACAGGCGAAGAAAGCTCAGACCGCGATATGCCCGTCGACCTGGGCGGCAAGATCGTCGCGCGAGGCCTTGGTGAGGTCCTTATCCAATTCGGCGATCACCCGATCCAAGGCATGGCTCGAGAGCGATTTCCGCAAGATCCCCAAGGTGCGCGGCGGTGCCGCCAGAATCAGCCGATCGAACTGCTTGTCGAGGGCGGCTCGGTTAACCTCCGCGGCGACGCCCTCGGTGAAGCGCCGCTCTTCGAGCTCATGGGGATTGCTGCCGCCATCCATCGGCGCCGCCCCGCTGGTGCCCGGGCCGCGATTTCGACCCGAAGCGTCACTGGTGATCTCGTTGTTGCGCGGTACTTCCTGGTGTCCCCCGAGGCCGGGAATGATCTCGAGACCCTTGCCCGGTCCGCTGTTGTGATAAACGGTCGCGCGCTGTCCGTCTGCGACCACCAGCCAGGTGACTTTGCCGCGCATGCCTTCCTCCATTGCTTTTCTAATCAACCGGTCACGGCAAGGCGGGTTTCAAAGAATCGGACCGATTCCGAGGATAAGATCCGAGGCCCTTTCGCTTCGCTGGTGACAGGAGGATGTCAGGAGATTAGGCTGCGCCCCGCAAGGTCCAAGCGGAGAGAATTAAATGCGCCGCGCCCAGCGTCTGTTCGATATCATCCAGCATCTGCGGCGCAAGCGCCTGGTCCGGGCCAGCGAACTCGCCGAGAAGCTGGAAGTCTCGGAGCGCACCATCTATCGCGACATCGCCGAGCTGATGGCCAGCGGCGTGCCGGTCGAAGGCGCACCGGGCTTGGGCTACGCTTTGCGTGGCGGTTACGACCTGCCGCCGCTGATGTTCGACTCGCAGGAGTTGGAAGCGCTCGTGCTCGGCGCGCGCATCGTCGAATCCTGGACCGACAAAGGCCTTGCCGAATCCGCGGGCCAGGTGCTGGCGAAAATCGAAGCGGTGCTGCCGGAACATCTGCGCCGCAGCTTGGCGGAAACCGCGCTGATCGCACCCAGCCGGCATTTCGCGGAGAAGCTCTCGGTCGATTCTCAGGAATTGCGCCGCTCGCTGCGGCAGCGGCTGAAAGTGCGGTTCCGGTATCGCGACGGGCGCGAAACCGAGACCGAGCGGCAGGTCTGGCCGCTCGGCCTCGCTTTCTATGGGCCGATCTGGATTCTCGCCGCCTGGTGCGAGCTGCGGCAGGACTTCCGCGCGTTCCGGCTCGACCGCATGCAGGCGCTCGTCCTCTCCGACGAGAAGTTCCGTCCGGAACGCGGCAAGACGCTCAACGACTATCTCTCACGCCAGCTCAGCCCAAGCTGACGCTTACGCGCGCCAGAACGGCTTGCCGGTTTCGATCTCTACATCGACTCGCGTGAGGCCGATGTCGCGCAGATTGTGATCGGAGAGCGCGGCAAGATCGCGGCGCTGCCGCGCGCGCCGGAAGCTCTCGGCGACGCCCCGCAGAAACACCGCCATCACGCCATCGACCGCCGAACCGCGCGTCGCCTGTTGATGAAATCCGATCCAGGTTTTGCTGCGCATGGGACACCTCTCCATTCATGGAAGCTGAATGTAGTCGACCCCTCCTGACAGGGGTGTGTCAGGAGCAAAACGGCGGTTTTATGAAACTGGATTGCAGGCTGTGACGAACGTCACTCCTCCGGGAATCCGGCGACGCGCATGCCGTCGAGGAAGTCCTGGAGATCGGCTTTTTCGTAGTAGGGCTCGCGGGTCGCCCAGCCTTTGACGTTGATGCCCGGGCGCGCCATCAGCACGCGCCGCGCGAGCGCCTTGGCTTCGCTGATGCGATCGAGCTTGGCGAGGCAGATCGCGACATAAATGTCGTCGAAGGGCAGCGGCGGCTGCACTTTCTGGAAGGCTTCGAGTGCGTCGGCGGGGCGGCGCGCGGTGATCTGCGCCAGACCCATCTCATGCCAGATCCAGGCATTGCGCGTCGGATTGAGGCGCAGCGCCTGGCGCAGGTAGTCGATCGCCTCCTCGGTCTCGCCGAGATATTTCTTGAAGGCGCCCATCTCGGAATAGAGCTGCGCGTCGTTCGGATTGAGCTCCAGCGCGCGGTTGTAATGCTCCTCCGCCTCGTCGAAGCGATGGCGATAGAGCGCTACATAGCCGGCGACGAACTGGCACCACCCATCGGTCGTGTCGAGCAGCATCGCCCGCTTCGCCTCGCGCTCGGCGGCATCGAGCGCGGAGGGATCCTGGTTGCGGAACCAGGTCAGCATCCAGGAATAGGCCAGCAATGCCTGCGCTTGGGCATAGCCCGGCTGCAGGAAGATCGCCTGCTGTACCAGGCTGCGGATGGCGGTGTGCTGATCGCCGCCATGCTCGTAGAGAAGATCCCAGGCCTTTAGCACATAGTCGTAGGCGACGAAATTCTCCGCGCGCTTGCGCCGACTGCCTTCGAGCCAATGCGCTTCGATCCGACCGGGCAATGCGGTGACGATCTCGCGGGTGATCTCGTCCTGGGTGCGGAACAGATCGGCCTTGTCGAATTCCCGCCGGCTGGTCCAGAGCATGCCGCCGGATTCCGCGTCCGAGAGCTGCAGGTTCAGCCGGAGCTTATCGCCGCTGCCCCAGAGGCTGCCGGTCAGCACATAGCGGACGCCGAGCTTGCGGCCGACCTCGGTCAGGTCCGCATCGGCGCTGCGATAGGCGAAGCTGGCATTGCGCGCGATCACGAACAGGGCGCGGAAGCGCGCGAGATCGACAATGACGCTTTCCGCCAGCCCTTCGGCGAAATACTGCTGCTCGGGATCGCCGGTCCGGTTGTCGAACGGCAGGATCGCGATCGAGGGGCGTTGCGGCAGGGTCAACGTCGCGGGCTCGAGCGACCGGCTCGGCCGGCCGCTCGCCAGGCGGAAGACTTCGATCGGATGCGCGATGTTCTTCAGGCGGCGCTCGCCGAGGCTTTCGAACACCAGGTCCTTGCGGTCGCTGATCGTCTCCAGCACGCGGCGGGAGATCGCGAGGCCGCCGGGCTCGGCGATGCCTTCGAGCCGCGCCGCGATGTTCACCGTGTCGCCGAAGATGCGATCTTCTTCGCCGATGATCTCGCCATAGTTGACGCCGATTCGGAACTCGATGCGCCGCTCGGGATCGATGCCGACGTTGCGCTCGGCGAGACGGCGCTGGATCGTCACCGCGCAATCGACCGCCGATGGGGCGCCGGAGAACTCGGCCAGGATCGCATCGCCCGCGACCTGCACCAGGCGACCGCCGGCATCGCGGATCGCCGGCAGGGCAATGGTTCCGAGAGTGGTTCGCAGGGCGGAGATGGTGCCGATCTCGTCCGCGCCCATGAGACGGCTGTACCCGACCACATCGGAATAGAAGATCGCCGCCGTACGACGGTCCAATGTGATCGCGGTGCTCATGCGACTTCGGTCCGATTCCACCCGCGTTTAAGACCCTCGCCCACGCGCCCCCAGGCGACGCGCACAGTGTCAGTAGCCTCTCGTTGCCGCCCGGTAAAGCGCCCAATGGGCTTTTGCTTGGGACTTTCCGTGCGAGCTACGACCGACGCCGCATCCGCTTCATGCGGATCGCTTGGCGAGCGTGCTCGACAGCGCCCTCGCGGTGCCGAGAATGTGATCTTCGAGCAGCGCGACCGCCGCTTCGATGTTGCGCTCACGGGACAAAGCGACCAGGTCCTGATGATCCCGATAGGCCCGGTCCCAATCTCGTGTGATGGCGATCTGCAATCGCAAATACCGATCCAGGTTGTCATGGATCCGCTTCAGAAAGCGGAGCGACAACGGCCGTCCGGCCGGGCGATAGAGCGCCTCGTGGAATTGCCAATTGAGTTCACCCCAGCGCGCCAGATTGCCACTGGTGTCCTTGTTGGGCGCTCTGGACTCGTCGATGATTGCGTCGAGATGGGCGAAGTCAGCTTCCCGCATCCGGGGAATCGACTCGCGCAACAGCCAGCGCTCGAGCTGCGCCCGGAGAGCGAAAAGCTCCTCGGCCTCCTCGGCGGACAGGGTCGACACGACGGCGCCCTTATGCGGCGCGATGGTGACGAAGCCCTCCGCCTCGAGCTGCTTCAGCGCTTCGCGGAGCGGAATGCGACTGACGCCGAGCTCCTGGGCGATCTGCTCCTGGCGGATCGGCTGGCCGGCGCGAATCTCGCCGGAAAGGATGCGCTGCCGGAGGATCTCTGCGGCTTCGGCGGCGACGGTTCGGCGTTCGATCGGGCGATTCATGGGCGAAGGTTACCACGGGCAGCGTGACTGGCGCGATGACGGTCAACCGGTCAATTCGCCCAGGTGTGACCGTCGTAACGCCGGTTGACGGGTGATTGTAGATTTTATACAATATACAAATTGACGATAACAGAGAGAGGAACATCTGCCTCATGAGTGCGTCCAGCTGGTCCGGCATCTTTCCGGCGGTCACCACCCAGTTCTCCCAAGACGGCGCGCTTCAGATCGAGGCGACGCAGCGGGAGATCGACGCGTTGCTGAAGGCCGGGGTGCATGGGCTCATCATGCTCGGCACTTGCGGCGAGAACTGCTCGCTGCTGCCCGAGGAGAAGCGCCAGGTGCTGGCCGCTGCCAAGGAAGTGGTGAGCCGCCGCGTACCGATCGTCTCCGGCGTCTCGGAATACACGACGGCGCTCGGCTGCCAGTACGCGAAGGATGCCGAGAAGATCGGCATCGACGGGCTGATGGTGCTGCCCGGCATGGTCTACAAGGCCGATGCCCGTGAAGCGGTGACCCACTTCCGCACGGTCGCGCGTTCGACCGGCTTGCCGATCATGATCTACAACAATCCGCTCGTGTACGGCGTCGATGTGAAACCGCAAGGCTTCATCGAACTCGCTTCCGAGAAGAACATCGTCGCGATCAAGGAATCCTCCGACGATCCCAGGCGCATCACCGATCTCCACAATGAACTCGGCGACCGCTACACCCTGTTCTGCGGCGTCGATGACCTGCTGCTGGAGAGCGTCGCGCTCGGCATCGACGGCTGGGTCTCCGGCTTGACCGACGTCTTCCCCGAAGAGTCGATCGCGCTTTGGGATGCGGCGATGGCCGGCCGCTTCGACGCAGCCCGCGCGCTCTATCGCTGGTTCACGCCCACCCTGCACTTGGACACGCATATGAAGCTGGTCCAGTACATCAAGCTCGGCCAGCAGGTCGTGGGCTTGGGCAGCGAATGGGTCCGCGCCCCGCGCCTGCCGCTGGAAGGCGAGGAGCGCAAGCGCATCATCGGCCTCTATGAGACCGCGGTCGCCACCCGGCCGAGGCTGAAGCAGGCGGCAGAGTGACGAACGGCCGGCGAGGCCTAGACATCCTCATCCTTGAGCGCCGGCATGGCGATCTCCTTCACGCAGGCGGCGGGTGAGAGGTCGAGGACGCAGCGGATCATCGCGACAATATCCCCGACTGGCATGCGCTTGCCGTGGTGTTTCTTCAGCGCGGCCGCCGTGCCGTCGCCATAAGCCACCTCGCTGGCGATCGAACCCGGCGACAGGCAGGTGACGGCGATGCCGTCCTTGCGGAAATGCTGGCGCAGCGCCTGGCAGGCACCGCGCAGGCCGAACTTCGCGGCGGAATATGCGACGGCGGTCATGTCGCCGTTGTCGAGGCCGTTGGTCGAGCCGATCGCGATGATCTTGGCGTGATCGGCGCGGCGCAGGTTTGGCGCCAGGCCGCGGGTGAAGGCGAGGAAGGCGCGCAAATCGACGTCCAGGATCTCGGCGATCTCGTCGTCATGCATTTCCTCGAATGACGCCTCATCCCAGATGCCGGCGACATGGATCAGCGCATCGATCGGCGCCTTGCCGATCGCGCGCCGGGCGTTCTGCACCGCGCCGAGCTCGCAGAGATCGGCTTCGATCCAACCGCGCTTGATTGCCGCCTTGCGCCGGTTCCAGGCCGGCTCCGAGCGCGAGAGACCGAAGACCTGATCGCCCTTGCGCGGCAGGCCCTCGACCAAAGCGGCGCCGAGGCCGCGGCTGGCGCCTAGGATCAGGAGGTTGGCCACCCTCTAGTTCCGATGGCCGGCGTCAAGCGCGGCGGCGAGATCGTCGTAGAGGTCGGCCGGATCCTCCAGCCCGCAAGAGAGACGCAGGAGATCCTTCGGTGTCTTCGACTGATCGCCTTCGATGCTGGCGCGATGCTCGATCAGGCTCTCGGTGCCGCCGAGCGAAGTGGCGCGTTTCCACAGATTCACATTGGCCGCCGATTTGACCGCGCCGCCTTCGCCGCCCTTCACGCGGATCGACAGCATCGCACCGAAGCCGCCGGACATCTGCCTCTTCGCAACGTCATGCCCGGGAAAATTCGCCAGACCAGGGTAGAGCACCGAATCGACATAGGGATGCGCCTCCAGCTTCTCCGCCAGTTGCTGCGCCGAGCGCGCCGCCCATTGCACCCGCGGAAACAGCGAGCGCATCCCACGCAACAGCAGCCAGGCTTCCATCGAGCCGATCACGCTGCCGAGCTGCGTGCGGATGGTCCAGAGCCGCTCCCACATCTCGTCCTCGCTGCGGGTGATCAGCGCGCCGGCGGCAAGATCGGAATGGCCGTTCAGGAACTTGGTCGCTGAATGCATGACGATGTCGACGCCGAGCGAGATCGGCTTGCAGAAAACCGGCGTCGCCACGGTCGAATCCACCGCGACCTTGGCGCCGGCATTGTGGGCGATCGAGGCGATCGCGGCGAGATCGGTGATGGTCCAGACCGGATTGGCCGGCGTCTCGGTCCAGATCAGCTTGGTCTGCCCCGGGCGCACGGCTTTCTTGACCGCATCGAGTTTGCTCATATCGACATAGTCGACCTGGAGACCCCAGGGCTTGGCGAAGCCATTCAGCCACTTCCGCACGCCGTAATAGACATGCTCCGGTACCACCACGTGATCGCCGGGCTTGTGCGCGAGGAAGACCGAGGTCACCGCCGCCATGCCGGAGGCGAAGACCAGGCTGGAGGCGCCGCCTTCGAGCTTGGTGAGCAAAGCTTCAACCTGTTCGAAGGAGGGGTTGTCGTCGCGGATGTAGGAATGGCCGGTGCGATACTGGTTGTCCGGATCGCGCAGGAAGGTGCTGGACATATGGATCGGCGGACTGATCGCGCCGGTCTTCGAATCGATCCAGCCGAGCGCCTGCGCCGCGAAGCTTTCCGCGCGCCAATCCTTCGTCATGCGTGAACTCCTCCCATATTCTGGAAGGAATCATCCCATGCCGGAGCGCTTTACATCAATGGGTGTTAGACCCCGGCGAAAGCGGCCAGGGCCGCGATGTCGAGAACGCTGACCAAGCGGCCGGACACGACCACGCCGCGATCGCGGAACTGCGCGATGGTGCGGGAGAGATTCTCCGGCGTCATGCCGAGCAGGCTCGCGAGCGTCTTGCGATCATCGACCAGCTCGATCTCCACCGCGCCGCTTTCCGCGCGACCTGAATCCCGGGCAAGCCGCACCAGATAGGCGGCAAAGCGCTGCGGTGCCGAGCGCAGCCGATAATCCTTCAGCATCGAGAGCAGGCCCTGCCATTCGCCGCTCGCGAGGCGCGCAAGATCCATGGCAAAGCTGCGGTCGCGCTCCGTTGCGGCCCAGAGATCGGGCAGCGGGACGACGGCGATGCGCGTCTCTTCGATTGCGCGGGCCGAGAGCGGATAGGGCGAAGCGACGATGGCGGCACCCGGCATCACCAGCTCTTCGCGGCCGACGATGCCGATCACGACCGGCTGCTCGCCCGACATCTGCGTGGAAAGCGCCAACCGTCCCGAGAGAACGGCCATCACGCTGTTCGGGACCGCGCCTTCGCGGACCGCGAGCTGATGCCGCTGCACGATGCTGATCGGCGTGCGGGCCAGGAGATCCTGGACCGTCGCGTCGTTCGCGCCGGCAAACAGCGGCAGCCGGCGCAACCGGCGTCGATCCTCGGCCGTCGGCGCCTGCTCCAGCGATGCATCCAATCCAGGATGGTTGTGAAAAGTCGCGTGCATCACCCTCAAAGCCCGTGTTCAGTCCCTCAAGGGTAAATTAATAGGCCGGGAAGCCGCTCGGTGCGTTGATCCAAGTCAAAGGGGACGCCGGCGATTCGAATCTCAGGATATTCGGGTGTGACCTATTCGTCGGCGGCGGCTGGAATCCACCATTCCTCGCCCCGGCTGGTGGTCACATATTCCGGCCATCGATAGTCGATCGGGGGGCGGAAGTCCTTGGGAAGTTGGGGACTTATCCAATTGCTGCCACCGATCCCGCCACCGGTCCGCTCGGTGAACTCGGCCTTGGCCGCGGCCAGCAGGTCGGGTCGGGTCAGCAGGTCGCAGAGGCTGCCGGCGATGGTCTTGGCGGCCGTCTCGATCATCGGATCGATGCAAGCCGGGATGCCGCCGAGCGCATTCAGCACCCAGTCCGGATAGTGGAAGCCGCGCGGCGCCTTCAGCATCGGCCGGCCGACATAGAAACGTGCGGTCGGCGCGTGCCAGCAATATTCGGTGTAGTCATCCGAGGTGGAGTTGACCTGGCTCGGCGGCAGGTTACGGCGAAGCAGGCGCTCGGCCTCTTCCGGCTCGATCAACCTCTCGATCGCTTCGAGGTAGGGCTTGTCCATCGGCTCCAGGCCGAGCTCGCGCTGGATCGCCTGGGCCGAGGCAATGGCCTCGTTGCCCCATTGCGGCGCACCGGCGCGCTTCAGGTTCTCATAGACCAGCTTCGACATCGCGTGGTTGGCGAGGCCGGGTCGCGAACGGCTGACCCAGATTCGCCGCCAGGTGCAATGCGCCGCCTTCGCCGCAGCTTCGGCGTTGTTGTCGAGCACGCGCAAGACCTGCTCGGCCATGCCGAGGTCGGGCACGCGCCAGATGTATTGGATCTGCGCCACATGGGCCGGAAGATTGTCGGCGGTCGCCTGGCCTGCGGTCAGGATCGCTTCCGAGATCGACCAGCCGGTGGTGAAGGGCAGCATCGAAGCTTGCAGCTGCTTGGTGAGCCCGAACATCGTGAACAGTGCGTCATTGGCGCCCGGGGCGCGGGCGGCGATATGCGAGGCCGGAATCGGACTCGAGGCATCGGCCGAGCCCCAATATTCCGGTTCGACGCATTCGAAGCTGTAGATGCAGACATAGGCCGCGCCGCAATGCGTATCCCAGCGCACGGTATTGCAGAGCGGCAGCATATAGGTTGGATGAAAGCTGATCGCAGCGTCGATGCCGTCGTAATAACCTTTAGCGGCATGCACCGGTTTTGAGAGCCGGAGCTTCTCGGCGGGCTCGCCGAAGAAGCGGATCGTGCCTTTGATGTTGTGCCGCTGCATCGCCGCCTTCGCCGCGAGCGCGCCGCCCAAGGCGGCGATGCCGAGCGCGGAATGCGGATCGGTATGCCCTGCCGCGTATTTGGAGAGGCCCGGGCGCGGTCCCTTGCGCGCGGCGGCGACTTGGCAATTGCCGGGGACGGCATCGTATTCGGCATAGGCTGCGACGACCGGGCCATCACCGTTCTCGAACGTGGCCGAAAATGCCGTCGGCATCCCACCGCTGCCGGCCTCGACCTTGAAGCCTTCACGGCTCAAGCGGTCCACATACCAGGCGGCGGACTTGTACTCGCGCAAGGCCGGTTCGGCGAAATGCCAGATCACCTGGTTCCAGTCGGAAAGCGAACGGCGGTTCTCGTTCACCCAATCGAAGGCGACCGACTTCGCGTCCAAGTCGTTGCGCTGCTGCATGGCCTCTCCCCGCCGGTTTCTTGCCCGACATTGCGTCGCGCCGGGATTGCTGGCAGACATTCGATGCCTGCCCCGAGCCTGTCAAGTTGGGGCCAGTCAAGCCAACCCGCCGAAGAGACGATCCGCGTGCAGATCTGGCTCTACCCACCGCCGCTGAAGCGCTGTGCCGCAGGACCGGCACTGGCCTATGCTGAGGTGATCCGGGACAATTATCGCAAGGTCGTCTGGCGCCGCGCCGAATGGCATCAGCGGCTCGGCCTGTGTTTCGCGGTGCCGACCTGGCCGGTCTGGGCGCTGCTGCAAGCTTTGCGATTGAGCTTCAAGCTCGGGCCGCGCGTTCAGCGCGAAACAGGCAAGACCCCCCTCACGCAATTCAGCGAACAGATGGGCTTGGCGCTGCGCCATCTCATTCCGCCGGTCTCCTACTACATGTTCGAGCTCTATCTCGACGCGCATCGCCGTCGGGCCGACGAGTATCTGCTGCGCGCGGAGACCAAGGGCGGTGCCTTCTTTCTGCTGCGTCCACAGAAGTACGAGCCCGGCCGGCGGCGGCCGTTCCGCAACAAGGGCGGCTTCGCCGCGGAATGCGCCGCGGTGCGCTTGCGTGCGGCGCCGGTTCTCGCCCATTTCGCAAAGGGCAAGGTGAAGGCGCGCGTGCCGGATCCGCTGCCGCCCAACGATCTCTTCGTGAAGCCGGCCGAAGGCAAAGGCGGGCGCGGCGCGGAGCGCTGGCGCCATGAGAATGCGCGTTGGCGGCACGGCGACGTTACTCTTGATGAGGCTGGATTGTTCGCGCATCTCGCCGAACGTTCGCGCGGTGGTGCGCTGCTGCTGCAGCCGCGCTTGATCAACCATCCCGATTTCGCCGATATCAATCTCGGCACGCTCTCGACCTTCCGCGTGGTGACCGCGCTCGACGAGCAGGAGAGGCCGGAGCTGATCGGCGCCGTCTTGCGCATGCCGAGCCGTGCCGATTCAGCCGTAGACAATTTCCACGCAGGCGGCATCGCCGCGCCGGTCGATCCCACGACCGGCCGGCTGGGCGCGGCAAGCGACATGGGGCTGAAGCCGACCACGCGCTGGCATGACGTGCATCCAGTGACCGGCGGCCGGATCGCGGGGCGCATCGTGCCCTATTGGCCTGAGGTGATGGTGCTGGTCGCGCAAGCCCATGCAAAGCTGGGCGAGCGCGTGGTGATCGGATGGGATGTGGCGGTGCTGGCGGATGGTCCGGTGATCGTCGAGGCCAACGGCCTGCCCGATCAGGACATCCTGCAACGGATCCACAAGGCGCCGCTGGGCGCGGGACGGCTCGGGCAATTGCTCGCCCATCACCTCACCCACGGCACGAAGTGGCGTAAGCCTTAAGCGGCCGGCTGTTCCGGATCTGCGGTGCTCGCCGTCTCGGCCTGCTCGAGAACCGGCAGATGCTCGAAGATGTCCTGATGCCGGCGGGCAGTGCTGCAAGCGGCTTCGACGTCGCCGCTCTTGATCGAGTCGATGATCTCACGATGGCTGTCCGCGAGCTCCACCAGGCTGTCGCCGGCGGCCATCAGGGTCACCGTTGTGCGGGTCTCGATGCAGAGCGACTTCCAGACCGTATAGAGCAGCTCGTTATGCGCGGCCTTAACGATGACTTCGTGGAAGGCGACGCTGTGCTTGGCGATTCCGTCGAGGTTCTGCGCCATGGCTGCTGCGTGCATCGCTTCGAGCTCGTTCTCCAGCTTCTGGAGATCGGCTTCTTGCATCGGCATCGCCTGGCGGGTCGCCGATTCCTCGAGCGCGCCCCGCACCGCGTAGAATTCCTTCAATCCCTGGCGCCAGAAATCGCGCACGAAGGCGCCGCGATGCGGTGTCGCCGAGAGGAAGCCGATCGCTTCGAGCTCGCGCAAGGCCTCGCGCACCGGCGCCTGGCTGGTGCCGAACTCGGCCGCGATCTTCATTTCGACCAGGCGGTCGCCGGACCGGAGCTTGCCGGCCACGATCCGCTCGATGATCGCTTCCTTGATCTGGTGTCGAAGCGGCAGCCGCTTCACGCTGGACTCATTCACGCGCTTTTCTCCCCTCTACCGCGACACCGCCGGCCCGGAACCAATTTAGGTTTTCCAGAGCCGTCTCCCGCTTTTCGCCGGCGCCGCGAGAGAATTATATCCTGCCGAAACCGTCGCTTCCGCCTGACACCGCCCTGTTCTGGCGCCGTCAGGCCGCGGGACCCTACTCAGCGGTTGAACTCCGCTCAAGCGAGACCCGTCACACTTGGTGTACCTTCGCAACTATACGCCGCGGCAAGCCGCTTGACTCTAGTTTCCTATTATCGATAATCGATTGCAATAAGAAGTCGAATCAGGGGAGGAACCATTGCTTCGAGCAATAGATGTTCCGCGCACCACCGCCGAGGCTCTGACCAGCCTCTCGCGGGCGCGCGATGCTTTGGTGATCGGCGGGGGAACGCTGGTCATGCCGAAGGTGCAGGCGGGAACCTCCGGCCTTGGATCGCTGGTGAGCCTCAGCCAGTGCAAGCTCGACAGGATCGCGATCAAGGGCGAGACGGTGACGATCGGCGCCGCGACCACCTTGGCCGCGATCGGCGAGGAACGCAGTCTGGCTTTCCTGCATCCGGCGATCGAATCCGTGGGCTCGCCCACTTTGCGCAATCTCGCGACCATCGGCGGCAATCTCTTCACCGAGCAGCCCTACGGCGACATTGCCGTCTGCCTGCTGGCATTGGATGCCGAAGCGACGGTCGCAACCAAGCGTGGCGCGAAGAAGATGTCGGTTGCGGATATTCTCGCCAAGGGCATCGTGCGTGAAGCTATCGTCACCGCAGTCAGTTTCAAGCGTCCGGAGAAGGGCACCTGGTTCTACCGCAAGGCGATGCGCCGCGCGTTGAACTCCGCGTCGATCGTCACCATCGCAGCACATCTGCCGCTGAACAAAGGCAAGATCGCCAAGGCGCGGATCGCATTGGGTGGTTGTGGCGACAAACCGGTGCTCGCGGTGAAAGCTGCGGCCGCGCTCGAAGGCCAGAAGCGCGATGCCGATGCGACGGCCAAGGCCGGCGCGCTGCTGATCAAGGACGCCGAGCCCTTCACCGATGCCTATGCCAGCGCCTGGTACCGGGCGCGTGTGCTCCCCGTGCATTTCCGGAGAGCGATTCTCGGCGAATAGAAACTGCAACCGACGACACGGCGCATAAGCCGTGCGCCTCCCTGGGAGGGGACCCAATGCCATCTTCTGTCGTCACTCTGAAGGTCAACGGACGCGCGCAGGAGTTCCTGACGCGACCCGGAACCACGCTGCTCGACGCGCTGCGTGATTCGCTCAGCCTGACCGCGGCCAAGAAGGGCTGCGGCCAGGGCACTTGCGGCACCTGCACGGTGCTCTTGGACGGGAAGCCGGTCTTTGCCTGCCTGATCCCGGTCGAGACGGTCGCCGGGCGGAGTGTCGAAACGCTGGAAGGCCTGGCCGATGGCGAGACCTTGCATGCTTTGCAGGAGAGCTTCATCGAGAATTTCGCCACCCAGTGCGGCTTCTGTTCCAGCGGCATGATCATGGCCGCCAAGGGCCTGCTCGCCCGCAATGCCAATCCCAGCCGCGCTGATGTGGTGCGGGCGATCTCCGGCAATGTCTGCCGCTGCACCGGTTATGAAGCCATCATCGACGCGGTGTTGGCCGCTGCGGCGAAGCTGAAAAAGGCTGCCCCCGTTCGCAAAAAAGCCGCGGAATAGGAGGCGGCGATGCAAGATTTCGAACCGATCGACACCCGCTTCTTCACCGCCGAGCGTGAGGCTCAACTCGACGTGGTCGGCACCACGGTGCCGCGCGTGGATGCGCGATCGCATGTGACGGGCAAGACCCAGTTCTACGAGGACGTCTCCTTCCCGGGCATGCTGCATCTCAAGATGGCGCGCTCGACACGGCATCATGCGCTGCTGAAGAAGGTCGATACCTCGGCCGCTGCGAAAGTGCCGGGCTTCGTCCGCGCGCTGACCCATAAGGACGTGCCCAACAACTGGTACACGATCCTGCGCCTGATCGGCGTCGAGCCCAACGACGAGCCGGTCCTGCCCGAGGACCGTGTACTCTTCGCGGGCGAGCAGATCGCGGCGATCCTGGCCGAGACCGCGGAAGCGGCGGGCGAGGCGGCGTCCAAGGTGAAGATCGAATACAAGGATCTCCCCGCGGTCTTCGACGTCGAGGAGGCTCTGAAACCCGGAACGCCGGCGATCAAGCCGCATGGCAAGAACTACTTCGTCTATGAAGGCCATCATTGCCGCCGGATCCGCTTCGGCGACGTCGACAAGGGTTTCGCGCAGGCTGATCACGTCATCGAGCACCGCTATCAATCGGCGCCGATCGAGCATGCGCCGACCGAGACGACCGGCTGCATCGTAAAACCGGAAGGGGACGGCCGCTTCACCATCTATTCCAACACCCAGGCATGTTACTTCACGCTCGACAACGCGGCGCTGATCGTCGGCCTGCCGTTCAACAAGCTCCGCGTGAAAGGCGGCACGGTGGGCGGCGGCTTCGGCGGCAAGGTCGACGTGACCGTCGAGCCGATCGCGATCATCGCCGCCATGCTGACCCAGCGGCCGATCAAATACGCCTATAGCCGCGAGGAGGAGATGCAGGTCTCCTCGCCGCGCGCCGCCGAGCGGATCTACATCAAGGACGGCGTGATGCAGGACGGGCGGATCATCGCCCGCAAGGTGACGCTCTACGTCGATGCCGGCGCCTATTCGCGCCATTCACCCTACGGCACGACCAAGGCGGCGGCGCATATGCCCGGCCCCTACAGCATTCCCAATGTCTGGGTCGATGCGCATTGCGTCTACACCAACCGCACGCCGTCTTCCGCAATGCGCGGCTTCGGTGTGACCATCGGCGATTTCGCGCTGGAATCGCAAATGGACCGGATCGCGCGATTCCTGAAGATGGACCCGATCGAGTTCCGCATGCTGAACGCCTATCGCGACGGTGACATGAAGGCGCATCGCAAGAAGGCCGAAGGCTGCGCTTTGGTCGAGGTGATGCAGAAAGCCGCCGAGATGACCGGCCGCAATCTGTCGGATCGCTTCAAGAAGATGAGCTCCTTGAATAAGGAGGGCTTGTGACATGGCCCGGTTGAAAGGCCGCGGCGTCGCCGCCGTCAACTACCCGACCGGCATGAATCTCGGCGGCGATCCAAGCCAAGCGCTGATCCATGCCACGACCACCGGCAGCTTCGTGATCACGCTCTCCTCGGTCGATCTCGGCCAGGGCTTGAAGACCGTGATGGCGCAGATCGGCGCCGAGACGCTGGGTGTTCCGTTCGACACGGTCTGGGTCGATACCGCCGACACCGATACCGGCCCGCATTGCATGGGCACCTTTGCGAGTCGCGGTACGCATCGCATCGGCAATGCGATCATCATGGCCGCGAAAGAGGCGCGTTCGGTGATGCTGGACGTGGCGGCCGAGGAGCTGGAAGTCGATCCCGCCGATCTCATGACCGACGGCAAGGGCAATATTCATGTGAAGGGTTCGCCGGAGAAATCGGTCGCCGTCATCAACGTAGCGCTCGCCGCTCATTTCAAATACGGCAAGACAATTTCCGGCCGCGGCATCTTCATGAAACCCAAGAGCGACGTCGTGCCGGAGACCGGCGAGATGAATCCGGATTCGGCCCAGGCCCATGCCTGCACCGTCGCCGAGGTGGAGGTCGATGACGAGACCGGCGAGGTCTTCGTGCTGAAGCTGACCAACGCCTATGAAATCGGGCGGGCGATGAATCCGGCCATGGCACATCAGCAGATCGTCGGCGGCGCCTGGATGGGCATGAGCCACGCGCTCTACGAGACGACCGAGCCCTATTACCCTGACCGTGCGCACGGGCCGCTGGACTTCAGCGAATACCTGATGCCGGGTCCCGGCGACATCGCGGTGATGGAAAGCGCCATCATCGAGCGTCCGGCGTCGAACGGTCCCTATGGCGCCAAGGGCATCGGCGAGATGACCGCCAATTCGCCGATCGCCGCCATCGCCAACGCGATCTTCGATGCTTGCGGCGTGCGTGTGGAATCGATGCCGATCACGCCGGAGAAAGTGCTGCGCGGCCTCGATGCGCTGCGGAATACCGGGCGCAGACACGCGGCCGAATAGACCATTTCCCTTCAATCAACCGGAGAGACGAGAATGATCAAGGTCATGTCGCTGATGAAGCGCAAGGAAGGCGTGAGCTTCGCCGACTACAAGAAGTGGGCCCTGGAGGAGCATCCGAAGCTCGCCCGCGGCGTGCCCGGCATGAAGAAGTACCAGGTGGACGTGGTGGTGAAGGACGACCCCGCCAACACCTATGACTCGGTCAGCGAGATGTGGTTCGAGAGCGAGGAAGCGATGGCCGCCGCCTTCGCGACCGATGGCGGCAAGGCGGCCGGCGCCGATGCCGCGGCCCATGTCAGCAACCGCGTCCGCGTCGTCACCCAGGAGCATCCGCAGTTCTGATCTGATGGCCAAAGAGACCCGCAGCAAGAAGCTCGACTTCTCCTCCAGCACCGGTGTCGCCGCGGTGCTGGAGGCAGCGGGCTATCTGGCCGATGAAGGGCTGGCGACCGCGGTCCAGCTCGCCACCGCCTTGCAAAAGCCTTTGCTGCTGGAAGGCGAGCCCGGCGTGGGCAAGACTGAGATTGCCCGGGCGCTGTCCACGGCGCTCGGCCGCGATCTCATCCGCCTGCAATGCTATGAAGGCATCGACGCGGCGCAGGCGCTCTATGAATGGAACTACGCCAAGCAGCTTCTCGCCGTCCGCACCGACGGCGAGAAGGCGGGCGTCGACGACGTCTTCAACGAACGCTTCCTGGTCGAACGGCCGCTGCTGAAGGCATTGCGCTCCGGTCAAGGCGCGGTGCTGCTGGTCGATGAGGTTGACCGCGCCGATGCCGAGTTCGAGGCCTTTTTGCTGGAATTCCTCGGCGACTTCCAGATCACCGTGCCGGAGCTCGGCACGATCAAGGCGGCGCATCCGCCTTTCGTCGTGCTCACCTCCAACCGCACCCGCGAGCTGCACGACGCCTTGAAGCGCCGCTGCCTTTATCACTGGATCGACTTCCCCGAACCGGCGCGGGAGCGCCGCATCCTGGAGCTCAAGGTGCCCGGCCTGACCGAAGCCGCGGCGGCCTCGCTGGTCGATGCGGTGAACGGCATCCGGCGCCTGGCACTTCTGAAGAAGCCCGGCATCGCCGAATCGATCGAATGGGCGCGGGCGGGCCGTGTGCTGGTCGATGGCGGAAATGACTGGCCGACGGCGTTGCGCCGCGCGCTCGGCCTGCTGGTCAAGGACCAGGACGATCTCGAAACCGTACGCAACGAGGCCGAGCCGCTGCTCCGCGCGGTCAATGGCTGAATCACGGGCCGCCAATCATGTCACCGGCTTCCTCGCCGCTTTGCGCGACGCCGGTATCGTCGCATCGCATCAGAAGCAGCAGGACTTCCTGCAGACGCTCTCCGCCACGCCGCCCGCGAATCGCCGCGGTCTCTACTGGCAGGCGCGCATCACCCTGACCGGATCGAAAGAGGAGATCGACCGCTTCAACCCGGTCTTCGAAACCTGGTTCGGCGAAAGCCAAGCCGGCGTGAAACCGCCGGAATCGGAATCCGAAGGCGAGGAGGTGCGCAAGCCCGATTCGCTCCATGGCGGGACGGTGCCTTTGCCGCTGACCCCCGGCGAAGGCGCCGGCCAGTCCACCAGCCTCGACGATCTCTTGAACCGCATGTCGCCGCGTCGCGCCAACGCACAGGAGCAGGTGCTGATCAAGCGCGCCCGCCGCACCGCGGAACGTCTTCTGCCGCGGCGTCCGTCGCTGCGCCTGCGGGCCAGCCATACGCGGGACGTCATCGATCTCCGCCGCATGATCCGCGCGGCGGCGCGCCATGGCGGCGAGCTGATCCGCTTCCGCTATCGCGCCCGGCCAATGAAGAAGCGTCCGGTGCTGGTCTTCGTCGATGTTTCCGGTTCCCTGAAAGGCCTGACGCCGGATTACCTGCGATTCGCTCGCGCGCTCGGCGAGACTTCGGCCAGAGTCGAGGTCTTCTCCTTCGGCACGCGTCTCACGCGCCTGACCGATTCGCTGCTGAACGGGGTCTTCGACCGCGCTTTGCAACGTGTTGCCGCGAAGGTCGAGGATTTCGAAGGCGGAACGCAGATCGGCCGTTCGCTGACCGAATTCTTCGCCCATCGACAGTATGCGGGTCTCGCCCGCGGCGCCGTCGTGATCATCCTCTCCGACGGGCTGGAGCGTGGCGATCGGGCGCTGCTGCTCCACGCCGTGCAGCGGTTGTACCGCTTGGCCGAACGGCTGGTCTGGCTGACGCCGCTGAAGCGCGATGCCGATTATCGCCCGGTGACGCGCGCCATGGCCGCCGTCGCCCCTTATCTTGACCATATCGGCGGCGCGGCTTCGCTCGAACGCCTCGCCGCCGAAATTTCCGAATGGACCGAAGCATGATTCCGATTATCGATGCGCACCACCACATCTGGCGACAGAACGACCTCGCCTGGCTCAAGGGCCCGATGCAGCCGCGGATCTTCGGCCCCTACGAACCGATCCGGCGCGACTATCCGATCGCCGAATATCTCGCCGATCTTGCCGGCACGGGCGTGGTCGGTTCGGTCTATTGCCAGACCAACTGGCCGCCGAAGGCCGAGCTGACCGAGGTCGAATGGGTCGATGCCGAAGCGAAGAAGAGCAACGGCGTGCTCCAGGGCATGACCGCCTATTGCAACCTCCTTGCCGAAGACGCGCCAGAGATGCTCGCGGCCGAGGCCAAAGCCTCGAAGCTCGTGCGCGGCATCCGCATGCAACTGCATTGGCATGAGAACCCGCTTTATCGCTTCGCGCCGCGGCCGGATCTGATGAGGGAGTCGTTGTTCCGCAAGAATCTCGCAAAGCTTCAGGATTACGGCTGGCTGTTCGAACTTCAGGTCTTCACCGGCCAGATGAAAGACTCCGAGGCGCTGATCAAGGAGTTCCCCGGCATCAACTTCGTGCTGCTCCATGCCGGTATGCTGGAGGACACGTCATCGACCGGCCGCGCGGCGTGGCGTGAAGGCATGCAGCGCCTGGCGCTATTGCCCAACCTCTCTATCAAGCTTTCCGGCCTCGGCACTTTCATCCACCGCGTCGATCAGGCGCATATTGCCGACATCGCCTTGCCGACCATCGAGATGTTCGGCGCCGGGCGCTGCGTCTTCGGTTCCAACTTCCCGATCGAGAAGCTGTGGTCCAGCTATGCGGATCTGGTGAAGGCCTATCGCGGCGCGCTGGCCGGATTGCCGTCCGCCGATCAGGCGCTGGTCTTTTCCGATACGGCGCGCCGTCTCTATCGCCTCTAGAGCCTCGGATTTATTACAAATCCAGGCGGCTCACACGAACGTCCGGAAGCGGCTGGACGGCGACGCACTTCCTATGCACCATACCGGAATACGTGCAGTCGCACGCGATCGGGGCGTATCTCAGCATCGGGGGAGAGTCGGGCCATGGACGCCAGGGAAAAGGACGTCAGGATCGCGGGCGTGAAGCGCGCGGCGGCCGACTATGCGCTGGCGCGCGAAGGCGACGGCAAGCGCGCCGCGACCATATCGACCTTGCGCGCGCTCTGGGAGTTCGCGGCGGCTTCCGGCGCGCCGGCCGAGGGTCTCTCCGTCGTCAACAAGCTCATCCAGGCGCTCGAAGCGTTGAACCATGGCGCGTCGTCCGCCTTGTTCGAGATCAGCAAGGACGCGGCCGCCGAAAAGAAGGCGACCGGCGCTTCCGCCGATCAGGCGCTCGCGGCGGCGTTGGTCGATGCGCTCAATCAGTATGAGAAGATGCCGATCCAGGAAGCGATCGACTATGTCGCGGCCAAGCGCGGGTTGAGCGCAAACAACCTCAAGAATATCCGCCAGCGCCTGCGCTCGAAGACCTCGAAGGATTCCGGCCAGCCGCACTATCAGGCCGCACTCACCACGATCGCCGCCCAGCCGGACCCCGCCCGCGCCATCCGCGTGCAACTCGCGAAGTGACGAACACCTCTTGGTGTTCGTCATGGTACGCATAGGCGAGAATAAATTGATTCAGCCGAGAGTCTGACTTACGTCAGCGCCACGACGCCGCGGCGGTTGAGATCGGCGGTCGTCACCACGACCTTGCCGACGAAGTCCACCACACCGACCTCATATTTCTTGCGCACCATGGCGGCGATGGTCGGGCGGTGTTCCTCGAACAGCTTCAGCAGCTCTTCGGTGCTGGCGCCGTCGCGATTGCCGAGCTGCTCGAGCACGCGGCGGCTGATCGAGCAGACCAGCGGCTTGCCGTTATACTGGGCCTCGAACTCGATCATGGTCTTGGCGCGGTCGTGCAAGGATGTCGGCGATACGAGCTGAAAGGACAAGGTGACCTCCCCGGGTGTTCCCGGCATTCAAGACGTTGCCCCGATGGCATCCCCGCTCTCGCCGACCCGCTCTGCCAAAATCAGCGAGACCAAAGGATGGTGATCGCAAAGCGGCATCGCAATACCGGCGGACCGTGAAATTTGTGCGCTTGAGGGGATGGCTCTTTCGTGAATGCGACTCACGTTGCGCTGCGATCAGCAATGGTGCGCCGCAGCACCTCAGCGCGCTAGGCGCTGCATCAAGTTGATCGTGATACGACCGACGGCGTTCATGGTTCCCGCTTGCGGCAGTGCGCCGCACCACGAGACCGAGCTCGCGGCAAAGACCATGCCGCCGGAAGGAGATTCTGTCAGAGTCATCTCGCCGCGCGCCGGCACGGGAAGTCCGTCTGCTGTCGCGTCGCTGTCGATCACATAGTTCGCATCGAATCCCTCCGCGATCGCGAGCAACCGCGTCCCGGTGGGCGACTTCCAGCGCGCGCTGCGCGCGTCGATCTCGTAACCGGCTGCACCGCCGAGCACCATTCCTTCCGCGCCGATCGGCTCGTCGCCGACGCCTAAGAACAGCCAGGCAAGGTCGCTTGCATAAGAGTCCGGTGCGCGTCGGAAGGGGCGGGCGCGGGAGAAACCCATGGCCTGCAATCCGGTGCCGAGCAGTCGATGCTCGGCGCGGTCGCGATGCCGCCAGAGGCCGCCAGGCTCGCCGGTCATCGCGAGATGCGTTTCGCCGGGCTCCGAATTCCAGGTGCGGATTCCGGAAAGGCCGCGCCGTACCTCGATCGTGGCGCCGTCGAAACCGGTCACCCAATATCCGCCATTGCCGCCGAGATAGGCGATATGACCGCCGGCATCGCGAAATCCGTCGAGCGCATCGCGCATCGACGCGGTCCAGTATTCCGGATGGCTGCCGGTGACAAGACCGCGATAGCTTTCGAGCCGCGCCGGACCGCCGCGATGCAGATCGGCATCGGTCAGGAGATCGACATGAATGTCCTGCGCATGCAGGAAGCGCAGCAGATGCAAATCGACCGGCAACAGATGCGGCGCATCGCAGAGCGGATAGAGGTAATCGTCGCGCAAGGTAGCGAGCGGCCGGCGGAAGCTCGCCAGCGAGACCCCGCTGCCGTCGTTGTGGGTGTCGTAAAGCGAAGTCAGATCGTTGGCCTTGGCGAAGCGATGACCGGCATCGTCGCAGAGCCAAGGGAAGCGTTCCGGCGGCAGGCGCTCATCGGCATAGGCCAGATAGGTGAAGGTCGGCACCAGAAAGGCCAGGTCCGCGCGCCGCCGCTTCGATATCACGAAGAACGGCCAGCGCGTCGTCTCGGTCGCACTCGCCACCTCGATTGCATAAACGCCGGGTTCGGCCGAATCCGGAACGGCGAACCGATGCGTCTCCGGCCAACCGGCCTCGCCGATATCGTCGTCATGCAAAGCGACCGCGTCGTAATGCTCCGGTCGAAGACGCGGGTCGAGCACACTGCCGTCCCAGCGTGGCGAACGCAGGCCGAAGGTCGGCGCGTTGTGGATCTCCAGCACGCCGCTGCCTTCGACCGGCGCCAATTCATGCGGGCGACCCACCGGCGGGAAACGCCAAGCAGCCGCGACCCGTCCCGCCACATCGCTGAAGGTGATGCGGCCGACACCGGCGTTCAGGGTCGGCACCTCGCCCGCGAGATCCGCACCGATGCGAATCGCCTTCGGCACCCGGCCGGGAGACGCAATCGACAATTCGGCCAGTCTCTGCCGCCCATCCGACACCGTAAGAGAGAGGCCGGCTTCCCGGCTGCATAGCCGCGCATGCAGCCATGTGCCGATAGGCAGAATTTGCCCGGTCGCGGTCCCTGACCTTTCAAGAACCAGCGCGCCATCATCAGCGAAACGCACCGCCATGCCCGCGCCGGCAATCAGCGTTCGCCCGGCCGGCGGGACCGTGAGGCGGAATTCGAACTCCAAGATCCAGAGCGCGGCGTCCGGCAACCTGTCGGCCGGCCGAATCAGCAGCCAGGAGCCGAGATCGAGCCTCTGCACTGCGGGCGCGCCACAGATTTGCGCGACCGGCCAAGCCGTCGACTCGGGGTCGGCCGCACGATCGAGCCGCAAGATGCGCGTTCGGACGTCGGGATCGGCACTGGAGAGGTGGAATTGCGCCTGCGCCCCGGCTTCGACGCCGAGCTCCGCGAAATAACCGGCGGCGCGAATCGCCGTGTGATCGACCGGGCGCCACATGCGCGCTGCGCTAATCGGCCCAGCAAGGCCGCTGCAACAAAACGCAACCGGCGGTGCAACGATTTTGGAACAAAATCCGATGGGCGCAATTTAGAAATTGCGCTGACGACTTGGAGTGTCCGAGCCGCTGCAGATCCCGACGGGTTTGACCCCCTCGCGATCGCATCGCGGCCGAAGCCGTTTTCGCATCGCGGAATGCCGGCTGGGGAGCCGGCTCGAGTTTTCGGGGGAAGCGTTGGGTCGGGGTTGTTATGGGTATTTTACACAATTGGAATGGTGCCCCTGGCCGGACTCGAACCAGCACGGATGTGAATCCACCTGATTTTGAGTCAGGCGCGTCTACCAATTCCGCCACAGGGGCTCCCACGGGCGCGCTTCCGGGCGCGAGGCACCCGGTGGCGGCGCGCATCATAGCGAGAAGCGCCGGCTCTGCAAGCCATTGGGCGACCTACGCCATTCTCCATCAAATCTTTGGGCTTACTCCTCCCGAGCGGCATGAAATTCGCTCGCGATTGGGCGAGAATCGCGCGCATGCAAGGAAAATGCGAATCGAATGCCGTCAATATTTGGCTTTATTGAAATAGATTATTAGTTATTATGATAACTAATTGATTTACTTACTTTTTTTGTTGCGTCGCGGCAACCAATACTGTAGAAATGCATTTACGAGGACGAGCAAGATTTGGACGACGAGGTTTCACTTGGACTCGGGGATGATCGCTTTGGCTTATCTATCGCAAGAAGACGTTGAAAGACTGGCGGCGGACCGGACTCCCGCAACGAGAGCAGCCACCATGCTGCGCGTAGGCGAGGTGCTGGCGAGCGGTGTCGTCGGTCTTGAAGAGCGCCTGATCGCTTATGCGATCATCGACCGCGTTCTGCCCGAAGCCGAGATCGAGATTCGCGCCGAGCTCGCGAAATTCCTGAAAAACGTGCCGTGGCTCGACCATCGCCTGGCGACGCGGCTTGCCAATGACGTGCTCGAAGTCGCCGAGCCGATCCTGGCCGAGTCGCTCGCGCTGAGCGACGAGGATCTGCTGGCGGTCATCGACCGCCACTCGATCGGCCACGCCCGTGCCATCGCCAAGCGCTCCAAGCTGACCGCGCCGCTGACCACCGCGCTCATCAAGACCGAGGACGAGGTCTGCGTGCTCCGCGTTGCGTCGAACGACAATGCGGAGATCGAAGTCGGCTCGATGCATCGTCTGATGGATCGCTTCGCCGAGAACCAGCCGGTGGTGGAAGCCGTCAGCCAGCGCAGCATGCTGCCGCTCGCGATTGTCGAGCGACTGACCGCCGTGGTCGGCGGCAAGGTGCTGCAGAAGCTGATCGAGCGCTACGACATTCCAGCGCATCGCGTGTCGCGCCTGATCCAGCATGGCCGCGAGCATGTGTTGCTCACCAGCTTCGCCCTCGATCAGTCGGCGGATGAGATCCGCGGCCTGGTCGAGCGCCTGGCCGACAACAAGCTCCTGACCACCAGCTTGATCCTGCGCGCGCTCTGCCTCGGCAACTTCACCTTCCTGTTGCCGGCATTGGCGCTTCAGGCGCGCATCCCCAGCCGGAACGTGCGCCTCCTGATCGCCGACGAGAGCGGCCGCGGCGCCGAGCGCCTGTTCGAGCATTGCGCCTTCGAGCCGAAGCTCAAGGGCCTGTTCATCCGCCTGATCGAGCTCTCACGGAATGTCCGTTCGCGCCGCTTCGGCTTCGCGCCGGCCGGCTGGCGGGCGGAAGTGCTGGCGGTGATCGACCTCGAATTGGGCGGCGCCAATGCGGAGCAATCCTTCGACCAGCGCGTGACCGAGGTGCTGATGCGCCTCGAGAACGGCAAGGATCGCGGTCGCGGCCCGGATGTCTCCCCGCTCCGGAGCGCCAGCGCGCACTAACCCCGAGATGGCGCGTCATTGCCAGTGAAATGGCGATCTTGACCTGAAGAGGGCTAGATGCCCGGGCCCCCGTCCGCGGGGACCCGGGCATGACGCTTTTCTGAACGCCCCGCTTTCGCCCTATTTTCCGCGCATACCGGCGCCGAAAGCACTGTTTCGCTTCCTTTCTTGGATTCTGAAAGGGCCGCGAATCAGCTAGAAGAGGCGCATGGTTCAACGGACGACGAAGACGGCACGCGAGCCGAAGCCGGGGCGGCCGCCCCAGCGATCCTGGCGGCGGCGCCTGATGTGGAGCGGGCTCAAATGGGGCGCCGTCGGCGCCATCTGGAGCGGCTTCGCCGCCCTGCTGTTCCTCGGCTGGTGCGCTTTCGATCTCCCGGATGTCAGCAGCCTCAATGACGTCAAGAAACAGCCTTCCATCACCCTGATCGCAACCGACGGCACGCTGCTCGCCAGCTACGGCGATCTCTACGGCGAGTTCACGCATCTGGACGGGATGGCGAGCTTTCTGCCGGAAGCAGTGCTCGCGACCGAAGACCGGCGCTTCTACAGCCATTACGGCATCGATCCGATCGGCCTCTTGCGCGCGCTCTACGTGAACGTGACCTCGGGCAATCTGGTCCAGGGCGGCAGCACGATCACGCAGCAGCTGGCGAAGAACGTGTTCCTGACGCCGGAACGCTCGCTCCACCGCAAGGGCCAAGAGCTCTTGTTGTCGTTCTGGCTGGAGCACAACTTCACCAAGACCGAGATCCTCGAGCTCTATCTCAATCGCGTCTATTTCGGCTCGGGCACTTACGGCGTCGATGCCGCGGCACGGCGCTACTTCGGCCGGCCGGCCAAGGACGTGACCTTGCTGCAGGCGGCGATGCTGGCCGGCATGCTGAAGGCGCCGTCGCGCTACAACCCGAACAACGATCCGATCGCCGCGGCGACGCGCGCGCAGATCGTGATCCAGAACATGATCGATGCCGGCTTCCTCACCGAAGAGCAGGCCAACCAGGCGGGCAGCCAGTCGACCGCGGCCGAGGACAATGCGCCGATGCCGCCGGTCGCGCGCTACTTCTCCGACTGGGCGCTGGATCAGGTCTCGTCCTATATCGGTTTCACCAATGAGGATCTGGTGGTGCAGACCACCTTGGACCCGCGTGCGCAAGGCATTGCCGAGCGCAATCTCGCGCAGGTTCTCGCCAAGGACGGGCCGAAGCAGAATGCCAGCGAGGCCGCACTCGTCTCGCTGACGCCGGACGGCGCAGTCAGGGCGATGGTCGGTGGCGTCGATTACAAGCACAGCCAATACAACCGCGCGACCCAGGCGATGCGCCAGCCGGGCTCCGCCTTCAAGGCCTTTGTTTTCCTGAGCGCCTTCGAACGCGGCATGTCGCCGGACAGCACCATGATCGATGGGCCGATCTCGATCGGCAAGTGGCGACCCGGAAACTACAATGACAAGTACTATGGCAACGTTTCGCTGCGCGAGGCTTTCGCGCGATCCTTGAATTCCGTCGCGGTGCAGCTCTCGGAACGCACCGGCCGCAGCAACGTGATCGAGACCGCCAAGCGACTCGGCATCGACACGCCTCTTGGGAATGATGCTTCGATTGCGCTCGGCACCAGCGAGACCACGGTGTTGGAGATGACCGCGGCCTACGCGACCTTTGCGAACAGAGGGCAGGGTGTGCTGCCCTACGGCATCACAAAGATCCAGACTCGCAGCGGCAAAGTGCTCTATCAGCGCGAAGGCTCCGGCCTCGGCATGGTGGCCTCGCCGATCGCGGTCCGCGAGATGCTCGATGTCATGAGCGCGACCGTCGATTGGGGCACCGGCAAGCACGCGCAGATCGATCGGCCGACGGCGGGCAAGACCGGCACCAGCCAGAATTTCCGCGACGCCTGGTTCATCGGGCTGACCGCGCAATTGGTGACGGGCGTCTGGGTCGGCAATGACGACAACAAGCCGATGAACAAGGTGACCGGCGGCTCGCTGCCGGTCGACATCTGGCACGACTACACGCTCGAAGCCTTGGCCGGCGTGCCGGCAGCACCCTTGCCGTTGCCGGCGGGTGCCGGCCCGCTATTGGCCGCGGGCGAACCGCTGCAGCTTCCGGGTGCCACCGCCGGTCCTGCCACCACCACCGCCAGCGCCGACGAGCCCGGGCTGCTCGACCGCCTGGTGGACAGCATTCTCGGCGGCGGCGATGACAGCGGCGCCGGCAACGGTGCTGCTACGGCTGCCCCCAAACCGCAGCGCCAGCCGCCGAAGAAACCGGAACGCACCTCCAACTAAGCGCGCGGCTCAGGTCCGTGTGATCGACAGGCCGCCATCGACCAGCATCGCGGCGCCACTCACGAAACTCGCATCATCGGAAGCCAGATAGAGCACCGACCGCGCCAGTTCCTCCGGCGTCGCCACCCGCTTCAATGCATGCAGGTTGGTGATGAAGCCTTGGGATTCCGGCGTGTTGTTCATCTCCCGATACATCGCCGTATCGACCGCGCCGGGCAGGATCGCGTTCACCCGGATGTTGCTCGGGCCGTATTCCGCGGCGAGCGCCTGGGTCAGGCCGATCAGCCCCGACTTACTGGCGGCATAGGCGGCGACGCCCGGGAAGGCGACGGAATAACCGACGAAGGTCGAGGTGAAGATCACCGAGCCGCCGCCATGCTTCTGCATCTCGGCGATCTGGTGCTTGGCGCCGAGGAAGGCGCTGGTGAGATTGGTGGCGAGCGCGTCGGTCCAGCCGGCTTCCGAAACGCCGGTCGAGGGACCAGCTTCGCCGATCGTGCCCGCATTGTTGAACGCGATGTCGAGACGGCCGAACTGCTTCACCGCCAGCGCCACCAGATTGCGCGCATAGTCTTCCGACTTCACGTCGCCGGCGAGCGCGACCGCTTTGCCGCCGGCCGCTTCGATCTCGGCGACCAGGCTGTCGAGCTCTTCCTTGCGGCGGGCGCCGACCACGACCTTGGCGCCCTCCGACGCGAAGAGCTTGGCGGTGGTCCGCCCGATGCCGGAACTGGCGCCGGTCACGATCGCAACTTTGTCCTTCAAACGAGCCATGATGTCCTCCTGTCTGGATGACCAAGAGAATGGCGTTTCCCGACCCTCCGGATTAGACTTCCAATTCTGGTTCTACTTTCCGGATTTGCCGAACAATGCTGAAGCTGGATGGGATAGCGGCCTTCGTGGCGACTGCGGAGGAGGGCTCGATCAGCGCCGCCGCGCGGCGCCTGAACCTGCCGAAATCGGTGATCAGCGAGCGGCTTTCCGGATTGGAGAAAGCCTTGGGCGCCGTCCTGCTGCGCCGGACCACAAGGAAGCTCACCCTGACCGAAGACGGCTCGGCCTTCCTGGAGCGTGCGGCCCGGATCATCCGCGATGTGGAGGATGCCGGCGCCGAGATCGCAGAGCGCCGCGGCACCTTATCCGGTCCGCTCCGGATCTCGGCACCCGTCACCTTCGGACATATGCATCTCGGACCCGCGCTCTATCCGTTCCTGGCCGCGCATCCCGGAATCGCGCTCACGCTCGATCTCGATGATCGCCGGGTCTCAGCCGCCACCGAGGGCTTCGACGCGATCCTCCGCAACGGTTCGATCGACGACAACCGGCTGGTGGTCTGGAAGCTGGCGCCGAGCCGCCGCGTCTTGGTCGCGTCACCGAATTATCTGAAGCGCGCGGGCACGCCGAAGAGCCTCCGCGATCTCGATCGCCATCGCGGCGTCTTCTACACCAACCGCGGCGCCGCCGATTGGCGCTTCATCGATGCCGCCGGCAGCGCCGCAATCGTGCGTGGCCAGGTCGCGTTCCGCGCCAACAACGGCACGATGGTGCGGGACGCGGCGATCGCAGGGCTCGGCATCGCCTTGTTGCCGACCTTCATTGCCGGTCCACCGATCAAGGATGGGCGCCTGACGGTGCTCGATCTCGGCACCGCGCCGGAAGCGGAATGGATCTACCTCGCCCATGCCGAAGGCCGCCAGGCCTCGGCCAAGCTGCGCGCGCTCGCGGATCATCTGAAGCGCGCCTTCGGCGACCCGCCGTACTGGGAGATTAAGGCGCCTCGCGGGTCGGCTTGAGGCCGTCCTTCTGGCCGACCGCGACCACCACCAGCTTTGCCGGGTCGAAGATGCGCTTCGCCGCCGCCTTGGCCTGGTCGAGGGTCACGGCGGAGATTTCCTGCTCGCGGCGGGTCACGTAGTCGATGCCGAGATTCTCCATCTGGATCCCGAGCAGGGTACGCGCAGCCGAACGAGTCGTGCTGAAATTCTGCGCGTAGTAGCCGAGGAGATAGGTCTTCGCGGCGTCGATCTCCGCCTGCGTCGGCCCGTCTTGCTGCATCTTGGTCCATTCGGCGCGGGTGAGATCGATCACCTGCGAGGCCTGCGCCGCGACGGTCTGCGCGCTGCCCATGACGGCGCCTGCGTGATCGAGCGTCACCAGATCGGTGTCGATCCCATAAGCCAGGCCGCGTTTCGCGCGCACTTCGGTCATCAGCCGCGACGAGAATCCGCCGCCGCCGAGCGTGTAGTTCACCAGATAGGCGGCGAAGAAATCCGGATCGTCGCGCTTGATGCCGGGTGCGCCGAACAGAAGGATGGTCTGCGGAATGTCGCGTTCGATCACCGCGAGCCCGCCTTTGTCATCGACCTTGGATTCCGCGACCGTGATTGGCGGGCCTTTCTCCGGCAGCGCGCCGAAGGCCTTGTCGAGCAGCGGCTTCAGCTGCTCGGGCGTCACATCGCCGACCACCGCGACGTTCAGGCGATCGCGCACGAAGTTGTTGGTGACGAAGCCGCGAAGGTCATCGACCGTGATCGCGGCCAGGGATTGCGGTGTCCCGTCGCTGCGCCGGGAATAAGGATGTCCGGCGAACAGGATGCTGTTGAGGGCGCGGCCGGCGATCGCTTCCGGATCGCGCTCGTCCTGCGCCGCTGAGGAGATGAACTGGCCGCGCATCCGCTTGACCGGCTCCTCGTCAAAGCGCGGCTTGGTCAGCGAGAGGCCCAGGAGCTCGAACGACAGATCGCGATCGTCGCTCAAGAACCGCAACGACCCGCTGAAGCTGTCGAGCGAAGCATCGAAGCCGAACTCGATCCCGTGATCGGCCAGCCGCTTCTGGAAATCCGCCGAAGGAATGCCGCCGGCCCCTTCATCGAGCATGCCCGAGATGAACGTGGCGAGGCCTTCCTTGCCCTCGGGATCGCCGGAAGCGCCACCCTTGAACCCGAAGGCGAGCGAGATCAGCGGATTGGTGTGGTCTTCGATCAGCCAGGCGGTGATCCCGCCCGGTGAGGTCACCGATTGGATGTCGATCGCCCGCGCCGGAAGCGGCGCCAGCAGCAGAACGATGAGAAGTGTGAGGCGGCGCAGCGTGCTCACTGGATCCCTCCGCCGATCGGGACGGGTGGGGTCGCCGGTGGCGCGCCGGGAACGGCGCCGGGCTTCGGCAACAGCGTGCCGGTCACCGAGCGGTTCGGCACGAACACCGCCTTGGCCGCGGCGAGCACGTCGGCGGCGGTCACTTCCTTGATCTTGTCCGGCCAAGCCTGGATGTCCGCGAGGCTGCTGCCGGTCGCGATCCGTGTCGCCACGAATTGCGCGGCGCCATCGAGGCTGTCGCGGGATTTCACCGCGGAGATCTCCATGCGGCGCTTGGCATCGGCGACCTCCTGGTCGGTGACGCCGTTCTTTAAGAGATCGGCGATCTCCGCATCGATCGCCTGCTCGATCTCCTCGACCTTGCCGCCCTGGCGCGGCGCGCCATAGAAGGCGAAGCTGCCTTGGTCGTAAGGGCTGGCGTCGTAGTTGGAGCCCGCATAGTCGGCCAAGCCCTTATCGACCACCAAGCGTCGATAAAGCCGGCCGACATTGTTGCCGCCGAGAATCTCGTCCAGCACCTGCAAGGCATAGGCCTTGTTGCCTTCCGCCGTGCGGTAGGAGGGCGCCTGATAGATGCGGCTGACGGAAGGCTGGTCGACGAACTCGCTCGCCAAGGTCACCCGGCGCGGGGCATAAGACTCCGGTTCCTGCAGGCGCTGCCGGGGCTGGACGTCTTTCTTCGGGATCGGGCCGTAGTACTTTTCGGCCAGCGCCTTCACCTCTTCGGTCGTCACGTCGCCGGCAATCACCAGCACTGCATTGTTGGGCGCGTAATACTTCCCATAAAAGTCGACCGCGTCCTGCGTCGTGTAGGTCTGCATCTCGTGCTGCCAGCCGATGATCGGCAGGCGGTAGGGATGGTTCAGGAACAGCACGGCGTTCATCATCTCGCCGAGCTGAGCGCCGGGATTGTTCTCGATCCGCTGGTGCCGCTCCTCGATGATCACATCGCGCTCGGGCAGCACGACCGGATCGGTGAGGGTGAGGCCGTTCATGCGGTCCGCTTCCATCTCCATGATCAGCGGCAGGTCGGGCTTGGCGATCTGCTGGTGAAAGGCGGTGACGTCCTGGTTGGTGAAGGCGTTGTCGTTGCCGCCATGGCGGTCGACCTCGCGGGTGAACACGCCGTCGCCGAATTTCTTCGTGCCCTTGAACATCAGATGCTCGAGGAAATGCGCCACGCCGTTCTTGCCGATGGCGCCGTCGGCCGCACCCGCCTTGTAGACTAGGATCTGATAGACCACCGGCGCCAGATGCTTCGGCAGCACCACGACCTCGAGTCCATTGTCGAGGGTGAAGGTGTCGGCCACGAAAAGATCCGCCCGCGCCGCCGGGATGAAACCAAAGGGGGCGAGAGCCAATGCCGCCCACAGCGCAAGACCGGCGAGCCAGGCTGCCGGCCGGATGCGCAAGCGGCGGGGGATGCGCTTAGAATACGCCTTCAAACAGGCCCTTCTTCTTGCGCTCGATGATGGGGGTTTCGCCGGTATCGGTGGGCTGGCCGAGCGCCTGGTTTTCCTGCAGGCGCTTCTGCTCGGCGACCGGATCGACCACCGTGCCGTAGGGCTCGGCCTTGCGCCAGAAGATGAGGTCGTCGAGGAAGCTCTGCGAGGCGTCCTGGTCTTCGGCGGTTTCCTCATCGACCAGCTTGCGGATATTGGGATCGACGCCGGTCACGCTGGCGCTTTGCAGGAAGGCGGTCTCGCCCTCGGATTCGGTGCTGGTCTGCTCGCCTTCACCGACCGAAGGGATCTGGTCCGGCTGCAGCGTGGAGGTCGCCCGGGCCGAATAGCCGGTGACGATGCCCTGCGCCTGCTGGGTGGTGGTGCCTTCCTGCGGCCGCGGCGCGCCGGGTGTCGGCGGGCGCAGGCTGAAGTCGGGCGGCATGCTCAAGGGCGCCCGCGAGACGACCTGGAACTCGTCCGGCGAACGCTTGGTGAGACCCAGCATCTCCTTGGTGTTCGAGCAACCGGCAACAGCCGGCATTGCCAAGGCAAACGCCAAGGGAAGGGTCAGCAAGGATCGGCGCATAGTTCCCCTAATCTCCTAGGAATGCTCCGTTTTAGCGCGATCGACCCGGTGAAACAACCCGTCGATCAGTAACAAAACAACACCGATGAAGATGCTGGAATCGGCCAGGTTGAAGGCCGGCCAGTGCCATTCCCAGCCACTGCCCGTCCGGATGTAGAAATCGAGGAAATCAAAGACCTTTTCGAAACGAAGGCGGTCGATCACATTTCCGAGCGCGCCCCCGGCGACAAACCCGATTCCGATGGCGATCAGCCGGTTTTCGACCCGGCTGAGCCAATAGATGAGACCGGCCGAGACCAGAATGGCGAAGGCCGAAAGCGCTTCCGGCGGCAGGAAGCGTAGCATGCTGAAGCTGACTCCCGGATTCCACCGTTCCACCAGCGAGAATACCGGCAGGACGGGAATTCCGAAGGGATGCTGCTCCAGGATCGACATCAGGATCGCCTTGGAGATCTGGTCGGCGACGATGATCGCGACGACCACGATGATCCCCAGGCGGAAGACCCGCCGATCCAAGATGCCGAAAGTCATGCGTGCGTCTCCACCGCGCCCGAGCAGCGATGGCAGAGCGTCGGGTGATCCTTGTTGTCGCCGACCTCGGTCAAGACCTGCCAGCAACGCTCGCACTTCTCGCCCTCGGCCAGGTTGACCACGACCGCGACGCCGCCGACATCCGCCAGCGTGAAGCCGACGTCAGGTGCCTGTCCGTCCGCGAGCGTCACGCCGGAGGTGATCGCGATCTCCGCGAGATCGATGCCGTCGAGCTCGGCGCGGCGCTCCGCCGTCAGATGCACGACCGGCACAGCCTGCAGGCTGGAGCCGATCTTCTTGTCGGCGCGGGCGCGTTCCAGCGCGCCGGTGACGACGCGGCGGATGTCGCGGATTTTTTCCCAGCGCGCGGCCAGGGCTTCATCGCGCCAATCCGCCGGCGTCTCCGGATAGGTGCGGAGATGCACGCTGTCTTCGCCGTCTTTCCAGGGGCGAGCCCGCCAGGCCTCTTCGGCGGTGAAAGCCAGGATCGGCGCCAGCCAGCTGGTGAGCCGCGAGAACACCTCATAGAGCACCGTGCGCGTGGCGCGACGGCGCGCGCTGGTCGGCGCGTCGCAATAGAGCGCGTCCTTGCGGATGTCGAAATAGAAGGCCGAGAGATCGACCGCGCAGAAATTGTGCAGCTCGGTGAACAGGCTGTGGAACTCGTAATCCCGCGCGCTGTCGCGGACCTTCCGATCGAGCTCGCCCAGGCGATGCAGCACCCAGCGGTCGAGCTCCGGCATTTCCTTCGCCGCGATCCGCTCGCTCTCGCTCCAGCCGTCGAGCGCGCCGAGGAGATAGCGGAAGGTATTGCGCAGGCGGCGATAGTGGTCCGCCATGAACTTCAGGATCTCGGGTCCGACCCGCTGGTCGTCGGAATAGTCGGATGCCGCGACCCAGAGCCGGAGGATGTCGGCGCCGTATTGCTCCATCACCTTCTGCGGGGCGACCACATTGCCGTCGGCCTTGGACATCTTGCGGCCCTGCTCGTCGAGCGTGAAGCCGTGCGTCAGGACTGCCTTGAAGGGCGCCTGCTTCCGCGTGCCGCAAGCTTCAAGCAGCGAGGAATGGAACCAGCCGCGATGCTGGTCCGAGCCTTCGAGATAGAGATCGGCCGGCCATTTAAGGTCGGTGTCCTTGCGCGGTTCGAGCACAAAGGAATGCGACGAGCCGGATTCGAACCAGACATCGACGATGTCCATGATCTGCTCGTAATCATCCGGATTGTAATCGTTGCCGAGGAAGCGCGAGGCCGGGCTTGCGAACCACGCGTCCGACCCTTCCTTCTCGAAGATGCCGACGATGCGGTCCATGACTTGGCTGTCCTGCAGCAATTTGCCGGTCTTCTTCTCGACGAAGACCGCGATCGGCACGCCCCAGGCGCGCTGGCGCGAGATCACCCAGTCCGGCCGGTTCTCGATCATGGCATAGAGCCGGGTCTTGCCCTGCGGCGGCACGAAGCGGGTCTTCTCGATCTCGGAGAGCGCGATCTTCCGCAAGTCGTTCTTCCCCATGGAGATGAACCATTGCGGCGTGTTGCGGAAGATCAGCGGCGCCTTGGAGCGCCAGGAATGCGGATACTCGTGGGTGAGCGTGCTGTTCCAGACCAGCGCGCCCGCTTCTTTCAGCTTCTCGATGACCGCGGCATTGGCATCGCCCTTCTTGCCGTAATGCGTCAGCACGCACTTGCCCGCGAACAGGCCCACATGCGGGAAATAGGCGCCGTCCGGATCCACGGTCTGCGGCACCTCGATGCCGTTGGCGATGCCGAGTACATAGTCGTCGGCGCCATGACCCGGCGCGATATGCACGAAGCCGGTACCGGCATCGGTAGTGACGAAATCGCCGGCATGCGCCGGCACCTGGAAAGTCGCGTAATAGGGATCGAGCGCGGCGAAAGGATGCTTGGTGACGGTGCCCTTGAGCGCACTGCCCTTGCCCGACCAGACTTGCTTGGAGCCGGTGATCTTGGCATCGGCCTCGAACGCTTCCTTCAGCGCTGCGGCGACCAGCAGCTTGTCGCCGGCTTTGACATGCGCGCCTTCGCCCACGCCGGTCACTTCCAGCACGACGTAGTCGATCGCATCGCCATAGGCGACCGCGCGGTTGCCGGGGATGGTCCAGGGCGTCGTGGTCCAGATGACCACGTTGGCACCCTCGAGCTCTTTCGCGGGCGCCTTCACAATCGGGAACTTCACCCAGATCGTATCGGAGACATGTTCCTTGTATTCGACCTCGGCCTCGGCGAGGGCGGTCTTCTCGACCACCGACCAGAGCACCGGCTTGGAGCCGCGGAACAAGCCGCCGTTCATCAGGAACTTACCGATCTCGGCGGCGATCTGCGCCTCGGATGCGTTCTTCATCGTGGTGTAGGGATTCTCCCAGTCACCCTCGACGCCCAGGCGCTTGAACTCCTCGCGCTGCACGTCGATCCAATGCGCGGCGAATTCCCGGCATTCCTTGCGGAAGTCGATGATCGGCACTTCGTCCTTGTTCTTGCCGGCCTTGCGGTACTTCTCCTCGATCTTCCATTCGATCGGCAGCCCGTGGCAGTCCCAGCCCGGGATGTAGAAGGCGTCCTTGCCGCTCATCTGCTGCGAGCGGTTGATGACATCCTTCAGGATCTTGTTGAGCGCGTGGCCGATATGGATGTTGCCGTTGGCATACGGCGGGCCGTCATGCAGGATGAACTTCTCGCGGCCCTTCGAGGTCTCGCGCAGCTGCTTCCAGAGGTTCATCTTCGCCCAAGAGGAAAGAATTTCCGGCTCGCGCTTGGGCAGGTCGCCGCGCATCGGGAAATCGGTCTTCGGCAGGAAAACGGTCGCTTTGTAGTCCAACGTTCAGTCCTTCAGTTCAAATCTTCCGGCGGGCTCGCCGGGTGCTCGCGCAAAGCCGGCCCGCGATACTCGGCCAGCATCCGCCTTGCGGTTTCGCTGTCGGCGGCGATCTGCGCCTTCAATTGATCGAGGCCGGAGAACTTCATCTCCGGCCGGATGAATCCGAGCAGCGCCACCCGGAGATGCCGGCCATAGAGGTCGCCGGCATAGTCGAAGAGGTGCACTTCGAGCTGGACTCTTGTACCACCGACCGTCGGCCGCATCCCCAGATTGGCGACGCCGCCGATCCATTGCAAGCCGCTGCCGCTGTCCACGGCGGCTTTCACCGCATAGACCCCCAGCTTGGGGTGCATGAACTCGCCGAGCGCGATATTGGCGGTCGGGAAGCCGAGCTGCCGGCCGCGCTGGTCGCCATGCTCGACCCGTCCCTCGATCTCCCAGGGCCGGTTGAGGGCCACCGCCGCCGAGGCCGGGTCGCCGTTCATCAGCGCGGCCCGGATCAGGGTCGAGGAGTAAACCGCACCGGCCTTGTCGGTCTGGGGCGAAACGGCGGTGACGCCGAAGCCATGCTTCGCGCCGGCGGCTTTGAGCGTGATCGTATTACCGCCGCGCTTGTTGCCGTAGCAGAAGTCCGAGCCGACTACGATATGGGCGGCGCCCACGCCCTTCACCAGCACGTCGTGCACGAAGGCATCCGCACTCCGCTGCGACATTTCGAAATCGAAGGTCAGCACGAAGGCGACATCGACGCCGAGATCCTGCAGATGCCGCATCTTGATGCGGAACGGCGTGAGGCGAAACTGCGGCTCGTCCGGCTTGAAGAAGCTCCGCGGATGCGGCTCGAAACTCAGCACGCCGAGCTTTGTCTTCAGCTTCCTTGCCTGCTCGGCGGCTTGGCTCAACACGACCTGATGCCCGAGATGCACGCCATCGAAATTGCCGATGGCGACCACCGCACCCTTCAGCTCCGCGGGCACATCTTCGAAGTGTCTTATGAGCCGCATGAAGTTCCGGAAATGCTCACGCCGCCGGGCGGCGCGGCACCATGAGCTGGGCCTCGCCGTCGAGGACCAGCGTGTCGCCGACATGGCAGGTGGTGGCGAAGGTGACGCGGCCCTTGGGGTCGATCGCGGTGACCGTGACCCGGGCCTTCACCGTGTCGCCGATCTTGACCGGCGCCTTGAACTTCAGGCTCTGGCTCAAGTAGATGCAGCCCGGTCCCGGCAGCTTGGTCCCGAACACGGCGGAGATGAATCCGGCGGTCAGCATGCCATGGGCGATACGGCCTTTGAACATGGTCGGCTTGGCGAATTCCTCGTCGAGATGGACCGGGTTGGTGTCCCCGGTGATGCCGGCGAACAGGACGATATCGGCCTCGGTCACGGTCTTGGAGAAGACCGCGCTCATCCCGTCGGTGATTTCGTCCAGGTATTTCCCGCGCAATTCGTCCATTTCGACCTCGAAACCTGATTTGGCGCGGCACTATATCGGGCGCACCCACCCGTCACAAGGCATCACGCTGCGCCGCGAAATGTTAATTTTCCCTGGCAGATCAAGGAGTTCGAGGATCCAGCGGAACCTTGTCCCTTAGGCCGAGGACATCCTCGATGAAGAGCCCATGGGAGAGCAGGTCGGCCTCGGCGCGGGGCTTGCCGACCACTTGGATCCCGATCGGACGCCCGTCCGCCGAGAACCCGCCCGGAAGAGCGAGGGACGGGCAGGAGGTCATGGTGATGAGGGCGGCGAGCTTCAGCCATTCGACATAGTTGTCGAGCTGGACCCCGTTGATCTCCCGCGGCCAGCGTTCCTTCACATCGCGCGGCAGGACGGGTGCTGCGGGCAGGATCATCGCGTCATAGTTTCCAAAGAAGGCCGCGACCTCGCTGTAGAGCCGCGCACGGCGCAGCAGCGCCTTGCCGATCTCTTCCGACTTCAGCGCCAGGCCCTTCTCGATGTTCCAGATGACGTCGGGCTTCAGCTTGTCGCGATGATTCTTCAGCAGCACTTCCATGCTGCTCGAGAAATCGACGGCGCGCAGAGTCTGGAACGCCTGGCCCACCCCGCCGAAATCCGGGCTCGCCTCTTCGACGACGATGCCTTCCTTGGCGAGCTTCTCCACCGCCGCGCGGACGCCGGCGATCACTTCCGGCTCGATCGGCAGACCGGCGGGCGCCAGGATGAGTGCGACGCGCTTCGGCTTCTTCCTGCGTCTCGCCGCGGTGAGGAACGGCTCTTCCGGTTTGCTGAGTGAGATCGGGTCTTCGATATGCCAGCCGGCCATGGCGTCGAGCATCAGCGCCGTGTCCTCGACATTGCGCGCCATCGGCCCGTTGACCGAGAGCGTGTCGAAGTTCTGCTCGCGCGGACCATTGGCGACGCGTCCCGGCGAGGGGCGGAGGCCGATCACCGAGCAGAAGCTCGCTGGCGTCCGCAGCGAGCCGCCGAGATCCGATCCCGTCGCCAGCCAGACCTGGCCCGTTGCCAGTGCGACCGCGGAACCGCCGGAAGAACCGGCGGCATTGAGCTTGGTGTTCCAGGGATTGAGCGTCTCGCCGAAGACTTCGTTGAAGGTGTTGGCCCCGGCGCCGAATTCCGGCGTGTTCGACATCGCCAGTGGTATGGCACCATTGGCTTCCAGCGTCTCGACCATGATGTCGGAACGCGTAGGCACGTTGTCGGCGAAGATCGGCGAACCATAGGTGGTCCGCAGTCCGGCGACGTCGTTCAGGTCTTTGACCGCGATCGGCAGGCCGGCCAGCATGCCGCGCGCCTCGATCGGGAGCTGCATCAGCCGCGCCGCCTGCGCCCGCGCGCGTTCTTCGCCCAGCGTCACCAGCGCGTTGACTTTGGGATTGACCGCGGCGATGCGGGCCAAGGCCGCGTCGATCAACTCGACCGGCGAGACTTTGCCGCGACGCAGCAGATCCACCGCAGCGCAAGCGCTCAAGCGCCACAACGCGTTTGCCATAATCGGAGTCCCCTCGGCGACATTTCGAATGCCGGGCCCCATCGCCATGCCTTGGCGCCCATGCTATTGGATCATTAGAAGACTGCGTTCACTCCGCCAACCCCCTCCATGGATCTCAATCCGCTTTTCTGGCTGCGTCCCTCCCGGAAACCGGGAGCCGCCGCCTTTGCCATCCTGTTCGCGCTCGACTCCACAGCGCGGGCTTCGGTCGTGACGGTGCTCTATCTGCAGGCCAAGGATCTTGGCTTCACCGACCGCCATGTGACGCTGCTGACCAACGTGGCCAGCCTGAGCTCGCTGGTCTTCAGTTTCCTCGCGCCGTTGCTGATCCTGCGTTATCGGCGCCGCTGGGTTTATACCGGCGGCATCCTGCTCGGCATGCTGGGCACGGTGGCGCTGTCGACGGCGACCGTATCCGGTGAGATCCTGGCGCTGACTTTGCGCGCGCTGAGCAGCGTCACCATCAACATCAGCCTCATGCTCTATGTGATGGACTTCATCCCGCGCCATCAGATGGTGCGGTCGGAGCCATTGCGTCTGTTCTCCGCCTGCCTGCCCTGGGGATTGGGTCCGTGGATCGGGGTCGAGCTCTACAAGTCGTTCGGTCCCGCGGGCACGGCGGCGATGAGCTTCTGCGCCTATGCCGTGCTCCTGAGCTACTTCTGGTTTCTGCGGATCAGCGACAATCCGGCGGTGGCCGCAGCGCGCAAGGCTCCGCCCAATCCGCTCGCCAACATCCAACGCTTCGTTTCGCAACCGCGGCTGATGCTCGGCTGGTTCATTGCCTTCGGGCGCTCCTGCTGGTGGGCGATGTTCTTCGTCTATCCGACGCTCTACATGCGCAATCACCAGGTCGATGACAGCTGGTCCGGCGCCGTGACCGGCGCCGGCAACATCCTGCTGTTGCTGACGCTGCCCATCGGATGGATTGCCCGGCGGACCGGCATCCGGCAGCCCATTGTGACTGCGTTCCTGGCCGCCGGGGCGCTGACCCTGCTGGTGCCGATGACCTGGAACTCGGTTCCGCTGACCGCGACGCTGTTCCTTGCCGGGGCCATGTTCGTCGTCACGCTCGACGCGCTGGGAACGATCCCCTTCATGCGGGCCGTGCGTTCGTACGAGCGGCCGCAGATGACCGCCTTGTTCGGCACCTATGTCTATTTCAGCGATTTGCTGCCGGGCCTCGTCTATCTCTTCCTGCAAGGCTATTTCGATCTTCGTTCGGTGTTCGTTGCCTGCGGGGTCCTTACTTTGACGGCCGGTCTGGTCGCCCTGAAGCTGCCGCGCAGCATGTGACTCACGGTAAAAACCTATTAACTTCTGCCAGTTAGCCTTGTGGAAGCGGGTCAACCTTTCTAGGATCGCCCCGCTTGGGGGGAGGGGCTATGCACGACGAAGGGGATCGCAAGATGGAGGCCGTGCTCGCGCGCGCCCAGGCTGCGGTCGCCGACCTCGCCAAGAATTACGGTCCGAGCACCACCGCCGATCTCGACCGCTGTGCGGCGCTGCTGAAGGCCGCGCGGGAAGAGGCAGGCACCCGCGCCGCGTCGATCAAGAATCTCTACGGCATCGCGCATAACATTAAAGGCCAGGGCGGTTCCTTCGGCTATCCGCTGGTGACGCGCATCGGCCATTCGCTCTGCACCCTGGTGCGCCAGGAGCGGGATTTCACCGATGCCGATCTCGGCGTGGTGCAGGCGCATCTTGACGCCCTGCGGCTGATCCTCGCCAAGGACATCAAGGGCGAGGGCGGCGAGGTCGGCGCCAAGCTCGCCGCGCGCCTGGAAAACATGGTCAAGGCGCCGGGGTGACCGGGTCGTGGCGGCGGATCCGCAGGGTTGGCTGGCTTACGCCCTGATCGGCAACTTCACGCTCGTCCTCGCCTGGCTCATCGCCGTCATCATCATCGAAAATCGCTGGAGCGCCGCGATCCAGCCGCTGCGCATCGCCGGCTATGGCCTCACCTGGTTTCAGCGTTGGGGCCGCAATCTCGGCCTCTTCGCACTGAATGTCGGTCTGGCGCCGCTGCTGGTGCTGCCGGTGACCTTCTATGCCGCGGCGCATCCGCTCTGGACGCGTCCCACACTGTTCTCGTTTCCCACGGCGCTGCCGCTCGATCTGCTGCTGCTCGATCTCTGGATCTACTGGTGGCATCGCGCCAACCACGAGCTGCCGATCCTCTGGCGCTTCCATGAAGTGCATCACCGCGATGCCTTCCTCGACGCGACCAGCGCCGTGCGCTTCCATTTCGGCGAGGTGGTGATCGCGGCCGTGGCGCGCGCGGTGGTGATCTTCCTGCTGGCGATTCCGATCGGATCGGTGCTGGTGTTCGAGACCCTGGTGTTGCTGGCCTCGATCTTCCATCACTCGAACTGGCGCCTGCCGGAAGCGATCGAGCAGCGCCTCGCGCGCTGGATCATCACGCCCTCGCAGCACTGGGTGCATCACCACAAGCGAAAGAGCGACACGGACTCGATCTACGGCACCGTCTTGAGCGTCTGGGATCGCCTGTTCGACACCGGCCCGCACATCAACCGCCGCCCCGACATGCCGATCGGCGTCGAAGGCGAGAAGGAGGTCGGCTTCGTCCGACTGATCGCGCTGCCGTTCTACCGGATCTAGCCCTTGCCCTTGCGCTTCTCCGGCGTGCGGAACAGGGAGTTCTCGAGCTTCACGCCGAACTCGGCGTTGTAGAGTGCCACGCGCACTTCCTGGTTCTTGCTGTCCACGATGGTCCATTGCTGGAGCTCGAGCGGCTTGTCGCCCAGCACCAGGGTGACGGTGCCGGCATCCGGCTCGTCGGTCTGCACGATGCCGATCTGGAACGCGTTGGGGCCGCGGTCGAACTGGGTCACGGTCACGTCGCCGCCGAGGCTCACGTGATCGCGCAGCAGGAACCAGAGCGGCGAGAGGCCGAGCGGTGCCTGGTTGAGCTGGTTCAATTCCGCGTCGTAATAGCTGACCGCGATGGAATCCGCGACCAGCACCACCTGGCTCGGCGGATCGTACTGCACGCGCAGGAAGCCCGGGCGGCGGACATAGATCATGCCGAAGGCGATGTTGCCGGCGCCGTCCACCTGCTGGAACTTGGCCCGCATCGTGGTGATGCCGTTCAAGTATTCCTCGATACGCGCGACATCGGCCTTGTCCTGATCGGACAGGGTGGCGCCCTTCACCTTCTTCGCCCAGGCGGAGGAAGTGACGGCACCCAGCACCGTGGTCGTCGCGAGCGCACCGATACCAGCGCGCATCAGCCCCCTTCGATTCAAGAGGGGCCGCGTCAGATCGAATTTCAGCAAAACTGTCTCAGTCCATTCCGTCGATATTGCGGGCGAGCACTTCGCGCTTGCCGGCATGATTGGCCTGGCTGACCACGCCTTCTTTTTCCATACGCTCGATCATGCGCGCCGCGCGGTTGTAGCCGATCTGCAGGTACCGCTGAACAAAGCTGGTCGAAGCTTTCCGTTCCCGGCAGACCAGTGCCACCGCCTTGTCGTAGAGCTCGTCGCCGGAACCGCCGCCCTCGCCGGGCAGCTCGCCGTCCTCGCCGAGCTCTTCCTCTTCGGCCGTGACGTCCTCGATATAGTCAGGGGTCCCCTGGGCCTTCAAGAACTTCACGACACTTTCAACTTCACGATCCGAAACGAACGGGCCGTGAACGCGGGTAATGCGGCCGCCATTGGCCATATAGAGCATGTCGCCTTGTCCCAGCAGTTGCTCGGCGCCGGGCTCACCGAGAATTGTCCGGCTGTCGATGCGGGTCGTCACGTGGAACGACACTCTGGTCGGGAAATTGGCCTTAATTGTGCCGGTAATGACATCGACCGATGGCCTTTGTGTGGCCATGATGATGTGGATGCCGGCGGCGCGCGCCATCTGCGCCAGACGCTGGATCGCCGCCTCGATCTCCTTGCCCGCGACCAGCATCAGGTCGGCCATCTCGTCCACCACGACGACGATGAAGGGCAGGGGCTTCAGATCGAACGGCTCTTCTTCGTAGATCGGCTGGCCTGTCTCGGGGTCGAAACCGGTCTGCACCCGGCGCGTGAGCTGCTCGCCCGCCGCGACCGCTTGCGCAAGACGCTGGTTGTAGCCTTCGACATTGCGCACGCCGAGCTTCGACATGGAGCGATAGCGGTTCTCCATCTCGCGCACGACCCATTTCAGCGCGACGATCGCCTTCTTCGGCTCGGTCACGACCGGGGACAAGAGATGCGGGATCCCGTCATAGACCGAGAGCTCCAGCATCTTGGGATCGATCATGATGAACTTGCACTGGTCGGGCGTCATTCGATAGAGCAGCGACATGATCATGGTGTTGATCGCGACCGACTTGCCGGAGCCGGTGGTGCCGGCGATCAGCAAATGCGGCATGCGCGCGAGATCGACCACGATCGGCTGGCCGCCGATATCCTTGCCGAGCGCCAGGCCCAGCTTGGTGCCGCTGCCGGCGTAAGAATCGTCTTCCAGCAATTCGCGCAGGCTCACCACCTCGCGCTCGCGGTTCGGCAGCTCGATGCCGATGACGCTGCGGCCGGTGACGACCGCGATGCGCACCGAGACGGCGCTCATCGAGCGCGCGACGTCATCCGCAAGTCCGACCACGCGGCTGGTCTTGGTGCCGGGCGCCGGCTCCAATTCGTAGAGCGTCACGACCGGGCCGGGGCGAACTTTGACGATCTGGCCCTTCACGCCGAAATCGTCGAGCACGGTCTCCAAGAGGCGCGCGTTCTTCTCCAGGCTCTCTTCGTTGATGCGCTGGACCGCGGCATTGGAGGTCGGCCGTGCCAGGATGTCGTGCGGCGGCAGCTCGAACTCGGATTCGCCTTCGAAGTCGAGCTTCGCCTGGACGCGCTCCTTCTTCGCGGCGGGCTTCTTCTCCTTCTTCGGCGTCGGCGCAACCACGACGCGGGCGGCGCCCGGACGTTCGACCACCCCAGGCTCGGGCAGATCGATCTCCGGCTCCTCGTGTCCGCCGAAGTTCGGCTCACGGCGCGCGACGACCTCACCGTCCGCGCCGCGCCGGCCGTGGATTGCGAACAGACCCTTCAGGCTCGGCATCCGGATCTCGCCGAAGGTGCGCTTGAAGAACGACTCCTTCTGTTCCTCGTCTTCCTCCTCGTCGCGGACCCTGCGCGCGACGCGCGACGGTGCGGCGACCGGTTGACGGCGGCGGTCGAAGGCGAGGCCGACCTTCTTGCCGGCATGGGCGACATTGCGGCCGAAGCGGACATAGCCGCCGAGCGCGATGCCGAGGGTGAAGAACAAGGCGACGAAGGTCAGTACTGTCGTCGCGAGGATCAGAATCGCATGCACCTGCGTGCCGGGCATGGTGCCGGCGAGGCGACCCGCCAGGCCGACCAACCCGCTGTTGCCGTCGGCGCCGGCGAAGCCCATGCGGCCGACAAAACCGCCGAAGCCCGCGACCCAGGGCCATTGCCCGCTGGTCGGCAGCGACGAGAGTGGAATCGCGGTCAATGCGGTCGAGACCGGCAACAGCAGCAGCTTCAGCCACCATTTCGCCATCGCGCGCGTGCGAATGAGGCGCCAGCCCCAGGCGATCAGCGCCGCTGCCGGAACCGCGGCCGCCAATCCCAAGGCCTGCAGCGCAAAATCGGCAAGATAAGCGCCGGGCAATCCGAGCAGGTTGCGCGCCGGTCCATCGACCGCGTGGTTGAAGCTGGGATCGTTGGAATCGGCCGAAAGCAAAGCCATGAGATAGGCAAGGCCGATCAGGATCAGCGCGACCCCGATCGCTTCCATGGTGCGGCGGCGCAGGAAGTCCCAGAGGCTTTGCCCGCCGGCACCTTCGGCGCGCGAAAGCAGCGACATCCGCGTGTTGTCCCCGATCATTGGATTACCGGCCCCCCGCCCCAACGGCTTTTGCAGCTTTGCCATGAATCAACCCCTCGAGCACCGGCGCCATGCGGCGTAACGCGGCCGCCATCTCATCCGGTTCCAGGATCACCGCGACGCGGATATAACGCGCGCCCGGATTGTTTCCGTCTATCTCGGCCCGGGCCATGTAACCGCCGGGCAACACCTTGACGGCCGCCTGCTTCCACAGCTCCAGCGCCGCGCGCTCGCCGTCGCCGACATCGAGCCAGAGGAAGAAGCCGCCTTGCGGCCGCACCGCGCCGAAGATCGGGCCCAGGATTTCCTGTGCGATCTCGAAGCTCCGCCGATAGCGCGCGCGATTCTCCGTGACATGCGCCTCGTCCTGCCAGAGCCTGGTGGCGGCGGCGAGGATCGGCAGCGGCATCGCGACGCCGCCGTAATTCACCAGCTGCGCCTGGCGCGCAATCAGCTTCGCGTCGCCGGCTATGAAGCCGGAGCGCAGGCCCGGCGCGCTCGAGCGCTTGGACAGCGAATGGAACACCAGCAGATGGTCGACCGCGCCCGGCGAACCATTGGCGAGATCGCGCGCCGCTTCCAGCGCGCCCGGCGGCGGCGTGTCGGGATAGATCTCGGCATAGCATTCGTCGGCGGCCAGCACGAAATCGTGCTTCCGCGCGAGTTGCAGCCACTGCTTCAGATACTCGAGCGGCGCCACCGCGCCCTGCGGATTGGCCGGCGAGCAGAGATAGACCAAAGCCGCCTGGTCGAGCTCCGCCGCGGTGATCTTGGAAAGATCGGGCAGGAAGTTGCTGTTGCGATCGGCCGGCAGGAAGGCGGGCTCGCCGCCGGCGACCGCCGCCGCGCCCGCATAGGAGTGATAGAAGGGGTTCCCCATCAGCACCTTGGTCTTGCCCTTGGGCGCACCGGCCGCAACCGCGGAGAGCGCGATCTGGAACAGAGCCTCGCGGGTGCCGGAGACGGGGAGGATCTCCTTGTCGGCGTTCAGCATGCTGGCGGGCAGGTGATAGCGCCGTTCCAGCCAGGCTTTCACCGCATTGCGGAAGGCCTCGTTGCCGGCGGTCGGCGGATATTTGGCCCAGCCGGCTGCGGTCTTGGCGATCTCCTCGGCGACGAAGGCGGGCGGTGCGAATTGCGGCTCGCCGAGCTGTAACAGCAAAGGCGTATTTCCGCCCCCAGGTGCGACGCCCTCCAGCAGCTTGTTGAGCCGCGTGAAGGGGTGGAAGGTTACCAGCGACTCGAGTCGGTCCGCGCTCATAGCTCCCCGAAAGCCCGAAAAGGGCAAAAGGCCAATCTGAATCAAGGCGCGACTCGGCGTCGACTCGAGTCGCACAAAGCGGAAACGAGAGTAATCTCTTAAGAATACCGCCTCAAGCACTTGTATTTACGGACTTTCCGTCCACAAGCACGTTCCGTTCGGAGAATCACGACTCGTTCGCCCAATGTTCGGTCGCGGGTTCGCGCGGTCTTGGCGGTTCGGGATTACGCAGCGGGCCTTACGGCGAGAGCCGAGGGTCTACGGCAGGGTGACCGTCTTCACGCAATCCCGGCCGGCATCCTTGGCGGCGTAGAGCTGCTCGTCCGCGGCGCCCATCAGCGCTTTGAGCTCGGTCTTGGCATGCGCGCTGGTGGCGGCGCCGATCGAGATGGTGACGGATGGGTAGTCCTCGTCATGGGCGCGTCGGCCCTTCGACTTCACCGATTCACGGATCTTCTCGGCGATGCGGATCGCTTCGGCCGGACCGCATTCCAGCAGCACGGCGATCTCCTCGCCGCCATAGCGGAACACCAGATCGCTGTCGCGAACCGCGGCATGCACGCGCTGCGCGGTGCGACGCAGCACCTCGTCGCCGACCGCATGGCCGTGTTCGTCGTTCAGCTGCTTGAAGTGATCGAGGTCGCACATCATCAGCGTGATCGGCTGGCCGTCGGCGCGCGCCTCGGCGTGGCGCTGCGGCATCGAGATGTTCATGCTGCGGCGATTGAGCAGGCCGGTCAGCGCATCATGCCGCGCCGCGTTGCGGAGCTCCGCTTCCGCCTTGTGCCGCTTGATATCCAGGCGCCGCCCAACCAAGGCCGTCGCGCCGAAGGTGATCCAGCCAAGCACGATCGTGCTCGCGACCGTCTCCGCCACGGCAAGCGGCGCGCTGCCCTCCGGCAAAAGCCGCGCAAAGAAGACGGCGACCAGAACCGGCCCGACCGTGGCGACGAGGAGCTGCTTGCGTGCGAAGCTCCCGGAGATGGTCTTCGACAGGAAGACACGGATGGCGCCGCGATGCGCGGTGCCGCCCAATAAGCCGGCGCCGCACAGCACCGTCGCCAGCAGCACCAGACCTGTCGGCCGGCCGAACAGAACTTCGGTGTGCAGCAGCTCTCCGATCGCGCTGCTGAGGCTCGGCAGGAAGGCCAGTGAGGCGGCGGCTTGGCCCAAACCAAAGCGTCGCGCCAGGAAGAGCAGCGCCGCCGCGCCGTAGCAAATGAGCGCGGCGCTGGTCGCGCGCGGCATATCGTCCGGCGACAGCAGCATGGCGAGGCCGATGAAGCCGCCCAAAGCCGTGACCAGCCGGCCCGCCATGCGAAACGTTCGAAATCGTGCCAGCAGCACACCGAGGGCGACCAGCAGCAGGGACGCCGCGCTCAACCGGTTGAAGGCGGGCGCGATCCCGGCCAGCGCGCAGGCGGAAAGCAGCACGGCAGCCACGCCGCACAGCGCCGCTGCGCCCACGACAAACTTGAGCAGGACCGATTTCATGCGAGTGGACGTTTCCCCCGGCCTCATGATGCACGTTCCCGTCCGTCTGAACAGCCCCGCCCCCAGCGGTGGTGCCCGGTCGGTTGCACGGTCGGCTATGCCACGCTTTCCCGATAGCCTCGCCCCGACCCCCTCTGCTAGAAGCCTCGACGGGTTCTAAGAAGGGGTTAACTCATGCAGATAAAGGGTATGGCCGCCGTCGTGACCGGTGGCGGTTCGGGCATGGGCGCCGATGTGGCGCGGCATCTGACGGCTCTGGGCGCCAAGGTCGCGGTGCTCGACGTCAACGCGCAAGGCGCTGAAGCCGTGGCCAAGGAAATCGGCGGCGTCGCCTGCACCTGCGATATCTCCAAACCCGACAGCGCCGAAGCCGCTCTCGCCAAGGCAAAGGCCGCGCATGGTCCGGCGCGTATCCTGGTCAATGTCGCCGGCATCCTCATTCCGGGCCGCATCCTCGGCAAGGAAGGGCCGCTGGCTCTGGAGAAGTTCTCCAAGGTGATCGAGATCAACCTCGTCGGCACCTTCAACATGATGCGCCTCGCCGCCGCCGACATGGCGGGCCTCGATCCACTCGCCGACGGCGAGCGCGGCGTCATCGTCAACACGACTTCGGTCGCCGCCTATGAAGGCCAGATCGGCCAGGCGGCCTATGCGGCCTCGAAGGCCGGCATCGTCGGCCTGACGCTTCCCGCCGCCCGCGATCTCGCGCGCTCCGGCATCCGCGTGCTCGCGATCGCGCCGGGCCTCGTTGCGACGCCGATGATGCTGAACCTGCCGCCAGACATCCAGAAGGCCTTGGGCGATTCCGTCCCCTTCCCGCAACGCCTCGCCGAAGCCCGCGAGTTCTCGCGCCTGGTCCAGCACATGATCGAGAACGTCATGCTGAACGGCGAAGTCGTGCGCCTCGACGGCGCGCTGAGGTTGGCGCCGAAGTAGGAAGCCCCATGAGCGCCGGTTCGGGCGAACCGATGAAGATAGGACCGGCGCTCCGCGAATCGGTTGCGGTCGGGTTACGCCACTGGCCGATCGCTCTGCTCACCATCGGCGGTATCTGGGTCTGGAGTCTGCTTCTCCTCTTTGCGATTGGGCGATCCTGGACGTCGCCTGCCGGTGTCTCGTCGGCCGGGTTCGCCATCTGGTTTGGCGTTCGATTCATGGCCTGGCTCGTGCTCGGCGCGCTGGCCTATCGCATTCTCACCGTCGAAGCGGACGTCACTCGAACTGTGGCGGGACCCCGCGATCCGCGTCAGCGCTTGTACTTGGCCTGCGTTCTTTGCTTTGCCAGCCTCTCGATCGTGAGCTTTGTGGTCTGGCTGGGACTTCGCATGGGGATGGGCGTTGCCGAAGTCGAAATAGACATCGACAGCAATCTGCTGTCGGTTCCGTACCTGGCGGCGCTTGCGCTGACGAATCTGGTCTGGGCTTACATCGATGCGCGTTTCGCGCTATTTGCGCTGTCTCTTCTTAGAGACCGCGGAGAAGGAGGGTTCGGCCGCGGCTGGGCCGCCGGAGCGGGAAATCGGGCGCGGCTGTTCCTGTTGTTCCTCATCATGGAGTTGCCGCTCAACATCGCGAATGAGGCGGTCTTTCGAGGCACGCGGCACATCATTGATCTGGAACCTACCGCACTATGGCTGTCGCGGTGGTCGCATTATGCACAGGGTGACGTCGATGTTCTGCTGGGACTCTTCGTCTATCCGTTGAGCGCCGTCGTATCCGCGGCACTGCATGGCGGCGCCTTCGTCGCGATCTTCCGTCGGCTGACGGTGAGCGAGGTCCAGGTCTTCGACTGATGGCAATAGAAAACGGCCGGCTGCTTCGATCGCAGCCGGCCGCCATTCGCTCGGAGCAATGTTCTGCTAGGCGCCCTTATGCGCGCCGCCTTTCAGCAGGCGGTCTTCGCCGTGGGAATGCGATTTGCCTTCGCGTTCGGCTTTGCGCATCGCGTCGGCTTCGCTTCCTTGCATCGCCTGCTTGGCTTCGCGGGCCTTGCCTTCGACCTGTCCGCTCTTGGTGAATTGCGTGGTTTCGCGGTTGTACTCGCGGGCGGCGGTCTTGTTGCCTTCGCCCTCGTTGCGCTGACCCATCATGACCTCCAATCGTGATCGCGCGACGCGCCCCCGCTGTCGGTCAGGCACGTCGCTCTCTCGGACCAATGTCGACTTTCTGGAGTCGTTCCGAACTGTGGGGCCGAACAGGAATTTGGCCGGCCGCGGGGGGAATCGCGGCCGGCCAGGTCAGGGATGGCGCCACGGCCCAAGGGGGGCGTCCGAGGGAATCGCTGGGGGATGCTCCCTCGGACGATGCGGGCCGACATAGTCGGGGAGATTTGTTCGGCGCCAGGCGCCACGTCTCCAACCGGCACGAAGAGGCCGGATTCACCACCCGTTTCGTCAATGTGAAATCGGAGAAAAGGTTCCCGCTCGCTCCGCTTGTCAGAGCAGTTTGTCGATCGCGCGGGCGAGCTTCAGGTCACGCTCGGAGAGCCCGCCGCAATCGTGGGTCGCCAGCATAATCTCCACCCGATTGTAGACATTGGACCATTCCGGATGGTGGTCCTGGGTCTCCGCCAGCAGGGCCACCCGATTCATGAACCCCCAGGCCTCGCTGAAATTCTTGAACTTGAACGACCGCTGGATCGCGTCGCGGCCTTGCACGGGCTGCCAATCCTTCAATTCCGCCAAGCCCGCCTTGCGCTCGGCCTCGCTCAGTTTCTGCACCATGCCGCTCTCCTGATTGGGTTTTCCGCATCCTGGTCAGGGCTTCAATCCGGGATCAACAAAATCGTGATCCATGCAAATGAGAATGATTTGCAATTGGCCGCGAGGGGTGCTACAAACTCGTCAGCGCCGGGGAGTTCATATTCGGGCCGTGTTCAGGCAGGCGCGGCAACTCCCGCGAAGAAAACTCTCCGGCGCGACCTTTCCCTCAATGCAAGGACGTCGCATGGCCCGATCCGGTCGCCCTAAACCACTCGGAGCCAAAGCATCCGCGGCCAAGGTCCCGGCCGTGAACGACAACGCGCCCCAGGCCGGCCAGGCCGTCGCGCAGGAGCACGGGGATGATTGCCGGAACGAGCTGATAGCGATGCCGGACGTGAGTGCGCTCGACTTCACCGCGCAATTCACCGTCTGGGCGATCCGCAGTTGGGTCCAGGCCTTCAAGTCCAAGGAATCCTTCGACGACGTCACGCACCAGACATTCGCCCGCTTCGGCCTGTCGCGCGCAGCCCTTGCAATCGACAGCTTGATGACGGTGCTGGCGGCTTCGGCCTCGCGCAGCATCGATATCCGTTGCGTGCAATGCCGTCTGCTCAGTCCCGACGAAGCACTCCTGATCGACGCGATGGCCGCGGCGCAATCCGGCGGCTATTTCGTTGCCACCGTTGCCCTTCGCCAGTTGATGCCCGGGACGGCAGCGCGTGCGGCGCTGCCGCATCTGGCCGATCTCGCGCGCGACTTTGGCGAAGCCGGCATGGTGGCAAAGCCGATCCCGCCTTACGCCGGCATGGCGACCGCGGCAACGGCGACTGCAGAAATGCCCGTCTCAACGTCCCGTGTTCTGCACTAGAGGCTCCGGCCGGGCGGTCAGCGCGTAGGACCTTTCCGCGTGATAGACTGAGGCCTCGCTGCCGAGCTCGCTCGAGAACAGCGTGAAGTGCGTGACCTCGAACGGCTCGGAGCGGAAGAGGTTGTGCCCGGCGAGATACTGCTGCAGCTTTCCGACCGGCGGATCCTTCGGCCAGGTCAGCGTCACATGCGGCGTGTATTTCTGGCCGTCCGGCGGCAGGCCGGCGCGCACCACCGCCGATTCGATCTTGTCATGCAAATGCCACAGCGCGGGCTCTTTCTCGACGCCGGCCCAGACGGCCTTCACGCGATTGCCGCTGGCGAAATGTCCCACGCCCGCGAGGCGCAGCATGAAGCCGGGTGCCCGGATGTTGGCAAGCGCGGCATCGACATAATCAATGTCGCGGCCATCGACATCGCCGAGGAAACGCAAGGTGATGTGGAAGTTCTCCGGCGGCACCCAGCGAGCACCGGGCAGGCCGCCGCAGAGAAGGCGCAACTGCCAGCGCACGTTCTCCGGTAAGCTCAGGGCAACGAAAAAACGCATCGCTTTGGTGCCCCAGTAATGCGCGGCGAATCGCCACCCGCCGGTTCGATAATACATAAAAGCGGCGGGCTTCAACTACAAGGGCGGCTCGATTCGCCCGGAACGAAGCCGGCAGGCCCGACGTTTCTCTGGGCGGCCGTGTGGCTGCGGACTAGGATGGCCCGCCATGAACGAAATCTTTCAATCCTTTGCCTGGCTGGGCCTGGTGGATAACCCGATTCTCACCTGGTTCGGGGATATGCTCAACAGCTGGCAGGCGCATCCGGATGTGGCGATCTCCTCCAGCATCGCCGCCTTGGCCGTGGTCCTGGCGCTCGCCAGCATCAGCCAGACCCATATGGTGCGCCGGCGCCTGGAGACCGTGAAGCGCGAGTTCTTCACCGCACTCCGGCCGCGCTTCGTGCTGCGCGACGTCCATGCCAAGAACTGCGAGATGGGCAACCCGATCGAAGTAACCTACACGGTCTGCAATGTCGGCAGCTCGACCGCGCAGATCGTCGAGAGCGTGCTCCTGGTCGATGTCCAGCACTGGAGCAGCCCGCGCCGCGTGCCGGTCCCCGGCGGCAAGAACGAGATCGGCGCCGTCACGCTCAGCGCCGGCGAAACCGCGACCTTCACCTACAAGGTGCCGGAGCGCACCTGGAACAAGAATCTGCTGAAGGACAGCGAAGTCATCGCGCTGATCTTCTGCGGTCGCATCGACTATGTCGATGCCAGCGGCGTGGTGCGCGAAACCTCGTTCTGCCGCGCCTTCGACGGCAGCCGCGAGCGCTTCTTCCCCTTGCGCGACCCGGAACTGGAATACGCGGACTGACGAATGTCCTTGGACATTCGTCATGGTACGCGAAGGCGTACCATGACGAGTTTGCATCCGCTGCACGCAAGAAACTCGTGGATCCTCCGCCTCCGCGGAGGATGACGAATCACTTATGATCTCCGCTAAGAGCAAAACCCACTCAAGTAAACAGTGTCAGCACGCCCGTATGCGCATAAAGCCGGTCATGGCTGATCTCGCCGTTGGCGAAGAATCCCACCAGCGGGAAATCGCCGAGCTGTGCATTGATGCGGCGCGTCTCCGCGGCATCCGGGCCGAACAGGTTGACGCCGCGCGAGAGGCAGGAGACGTAGATCCCGCCGCGGATCGGCTTCGCGATCCGCCGCTTCAGCTTTGACAGCATGCGGTCGAGATCGGCTTCGGCGCTGGGCTTGTCGCGCCTTGTGAACAGGATCGGATCGTCCTTGGTGACGAGATCGCCGATCGCAATCCAGCCCTTGTTCGGGTCGATCCCCACCAGATTGCGCACCAGGTAATCGCCGGTATCCGACGCCTTCACCGGCAGCGCCGCGAAGATGTATCCGGCGGCGCGATTGAGATTGCGCGCAAGCACCTCGCCGATCTCTTCCTTGAAGACGTCGAGCGCCGGCCTTTCATCGATCATCATCACGATGTTGTTGTCGCATTCGGTGATGGTGTGGATCGGCCCGATCGGCGAGCAGCCCTGGCTCAATCCGGTCGCGACGGTGACGGCGCCGGCGAACATCACGCCGGAGACGCCGCCTTCGGCCACATGGTCGGCCGCGAGCGCATAAGGCCCGCGCGAGGAGGCGAGCCCGCCGACGAGATACAATCCGCTGCTGTCGGAAAGCGATTCCAGCATCGCCGGCAGGCGCTGGCTGCGCGGATCCCCATGAACGAGGCCCAATTGCGCGTCATGGCTTTCGATCCAGCTTCCATGCTGTTTCGAGAAGGCGCCGGTGCCGACTTCCTGCTGCTCGAACAGGCGGAAGGCATCGCCGGGCAGATCGGCGATCATCACCGTCATCGCCGGCGCGTCGAAATATTCCACCGCTGCGTGACCGTTATGGCCGCCGCCTTCATGTCCAAGGATGCCGATCCCGACCGTGCCGACCCAGTGCGTCAACCCGGTGGTGAGCCGCAGATGATCGACGACCTCCGAAAGATTGGCGCCCAGCAGATCCGTCACATAGACGAAACCGAGGCCACCATCGCCGGCCCATGGTTTACCGGACGCCGGGCCCTTCTCCGCCAGCGCGCCGAGGCAGCGCCGGGTCAGCGCGGACCAATGGCTGCCCGCGACATCGCCCTCGCTGGCGCCGGCATGGACGACGCGGAAGGGCGCACTCATGCGATGCACACGCGCTGTGTTTCGTACCCCCACCCCGGCCCGCCCCCGCTTCGGGGGCGGGAGAAGAAGAGTCCCCTCCCCCGAATCGGGGGAGGGTTAGGGTGGGGGTGCGAGTCAACGCTCACGACTTAGCATCCAAGAGCTTCAACAAGCTGGGCATGATCCCATCGACGATCACCTTCGCCCCGGCCTCGGTCGGGTGCAGCCCGTCGGCCTGCAGCAGCTTCGCATCGGCGCTGCCGTCCGCACCGACGATGCCCGCCATGAAGAAAGGATAGAGCGGCACGTCGTACCGCTTGGCGAGGCCGGGATAGATCGCATCGAATTTCTGCACGTAATCGGCGCCGAGGTTGCGTTGTGATTTCATGCCGGCCAGCAGCACCTTGGCGCCGGCGCCTTGCGCCTTCTCGATGATGCCGGCGAGGTTCCGGCGCGTGATCTCGGGGTCGATCCCGCGCAGCATGTCGTTGGCGCCGAGCTCGACGATCACGACTTTCGGCTGGTCGGCCATGGCCCAATCGATCCGGGCGAGCCCGCCGGCCGAGGTATCGCCGCTGACCCCGCCATTGATAACCGTCACCGGACGGCCCATCTTGCGGAAGGCGGTCTGCAGCTGGTCGGCGAAGCCTTCGCCCTGCTTTAGCCCATAACCGGCCGTAAGGCTGTCGCCAAGGGCGAGCACTTTCACGGGGTCGTCGGCGAGGCTCGGCCGCAGCGGGAAGGCGAGGGCCAATCCGGCGAGAGCCGCAATAAAGCCGCGGCGTGCGAGCGCCATCGAGGGGGACGGGGTTGAAGAAGGTTTTATGATCGACATTGCGGACCTCCGTCTCACACTGGCGAGCGATGCCGGCCCGGTCAATATCCTCAATGGACTCAATCTGAAGGTTGCGGCCAAGGAATCGCTCGGCATCGTCGGGCCGTCGGGCTCCGGCAAGACCAGCTTGATGCTGCTGATCGCCGGGCTCGAGCAGGTGAGCGGCGGTCGCATCCGCCTCGGCAATCCGGAGGTCGGTGCCGCAGAAGTGACCGCACTCTCCGAGGATCAGCTGGCGCTCTATCGCCGCCGCCACATTGGCATCGTGTTCCAGGCCTTCCATCTCATCCCGACCATGACGGCTCTGGAGAACGTGGCGACGCCGCTCGAGCTCGCCGGCGAACGCAAGGCTTTCGAGATCGCCAGGCACGCGCTGGAGGAGGTGGGCCTCGGCCATCGGATCGGCCATTATCCGAGCCAGCTTTCCGGCGGCGAGCAGCAGCGCGTCGCCTTGGCCCGCGCCGTGGCGCCCGAGCCCGACATCCTGCTGGCCGACGAGCCGACCGGCAATCTCGACACCGAGACCGGCCAGAAAGTGATCGAGCTGCTGTTCGGCATGCAGCGCCGTCGCGGTGCCACCTTGTTGCTGATCACCCATGATCCCGCTCTGGCGCGGCGTTGCGACCGCATCATCCATATGGCCGATGGGCGGATCACCGAAGAAGAGATCGTGCGCAACCAGGCCGCCAAATGAGCAGTTTGCCGACGCTGCTGCGCATCGCCTTGCGTGAGATGCGCGGCGGCCGCACCGGCGGGCAGGTCCGCGGCTTCCGCATCTTCCTGCTCTGCCTCATTCTGGGGGTCGCGATCGTGGCCGGCGTCGGCTCGATCGCGGCGGCGATCGATGCCGGCATCGCCGCCGACGGCAAGCGCATTCTTGGCGGCGACTATGAATTCCGCCTGACCTATGAGCCGCTCAGCCAGGACCAGGCCAATGCGCTGAAGTCGGGCACGCAGCTCTCCCACACCGTCGAGATGCGGGCGATGGCGCGCGCCGCAAACGAGGCCGAAGGCGCCCATGAGGGCAACGCGACCCTGGTTGAGCTGAAGGCGGTCGATCTCATCTATCCGCTCTACGGCAAGATGGTGCTCGACCCCGATATGCCGCTCGCGGCGGCTTTAAAGCCGGATGCGCAGGGCCGCTACGGCGCGGTTGCCGAACCGGCGCTGATCCAGCGCCTCGGCCTCAAGGTCGGCGACGAACTCCGCCTGGGTGAAGCGACCTTGCAGCTTCGCGCCGTGATCACCGACGAGCCCGATCGCGGCTCGCAGGTGTTCAATCTCGGGCCGCGCCTGATGGTCTCCGGCGCGGCATTGCCGGAGACGCAGCTCGTTCAGCCGGGCAGTCTGGTCTATCACGTCTATCGCGCCAAGCTGCCGGTCGCCATCTCCGGCCCGCGCTGGCTCGCAAAGGTGAAAAAGCAGTTCCCGGACACGCCCTGGCGTGTCCGCGGCGTCGAGGATGCGGCGACCGGGGTCAAGAACTTCATCGACCGTACTCGGATGTTCCTCAATCTGGTCGGCTTGAGTGCGCTCTTGATCGGCGGCCTGGGGATCGGCAACGCGGTCCGGGTCTATCTCGAAGGCCGTGCCCAGTCGTTGGCGATCCTGAAATCCCTCGGCGCCACCAGCGGCTTCGTCTTCACCCTGCATATGTTGCTGATTGCCCGCATGGCGCTGATCGGCACCGTGCTCGGCCTCATCCTCGGTGCGCTGGCGCCCTACGCGACGGAAGGCCTGTTCGCGCGCTTCGATCTTCGCCTGATCCCTGCGCTTTATGCCGAGCCTCTGCTGCTCGCCGCCGGTTTCGGCATGGTCACCGCGCTCGCCTTCTCGCTGCCCTCGCTGTTCCAGGCGATGCGGGTGAAACCAGCCCAGCTCTTCCGCGCGGTCGCAACCGAGCTCGGTGAGGTGCGGCGGCGCGATCTGATCCCGATCGGGATCGCGGTCATCGCGCTGGCCGCCCTCGCGGTGATCTCGACCGGCAACGTGAAGCTCTCGCTCGGCTTCGTTGCCGCGGCGCTCATGGCCTTCGCGCTGTTCCAGCTCCTGGCGGCCGGCCTTCGCCGCCTTGCGCGCTGGGGTCGCGCGCGATCCCACAACCGTGCTTTGCGCTTTGCCTTGGCCGCCGTCGGCAGGCCGCGCGCGCCGACCGCCAGCATCGTGCTTTCGCTCGGCCTCGGCCTCACCGTGCTGGTCGCGGTGATGCAGATCCAGGGCAGCATCATCGACGAGATGGAAAGCAGCCTGCCGGCCCGGGCGCCGAGCTTCTACTTCCTCGACATCCAGCCGAACCAGACCGAAGCCTTCGACCGCACGCTCGGCGCCTTTCCAACCGCCGAAGGGCTGGAGCGCGTGCCGATGCTGCGCGGCCGGATCATGAAGATGAAGGGTATTTCGGTCGACCAGATCCCGACCCCACCCGACCAGGCCTGGGTCTTGAAAGGCGATCGCGGCATCACCTGGTCCGTTGCGCCACCCACAGGTTCGCGCCTGGTCGAAGGCGAATGGTGGGGCCCGAACTACCAGGGACCGCCGCTGATCTCATTGAGCGCCGAGACGGCGCGCGCCTTCAACCTGAAGATCGGCGACACGATCACGGTGAACGTTCTCGGCCGCGAGATCACCGGCACCATCAAGAACCTGCGCGAGATCGACTGGTCCAGCCTCTCGATCAATTTCGTCATGGTGTTCTCGCCCGGCATGATGTCCGGCGCGCCGCAGACCCATATCGCGACGCTGCATGTGGCCCCCGACCAGGAAGGCGCCTTGATCGCGCTCCTGTCGAAGCAGTTCCCCAATGTCTCCGCGGTTCGTGTGCGCGATGCCATCGCCTCCGCCGCCGAGATCCTGCGCTCGGTCGGCGCCGCGGTGCGCGTGGCCGCGGGCGTCGCGCTGGTCGCGGGCGTGCTGGTCCTCGCCGGCGCCATGGCGGCGGGACAGGAGCGCCGGATCTATGAATCCGTGTTGCTGAAGATGCTTGGCGGAAGGCGCCGCGACATCGCCATGAGCTTCCTCTGGGAGTTCGCGCTGCTGGCTTTGTCTGCGGCGGCCATCGCGCTCGTCATCGGCAGCATCGGCGCCTGGTTCTTCCTGAGCCGGGTGATGGAGACGGACTTCGTCTTTTCCGCCCCGGCCGCCTTCGGCGCGGTGGGATTGAGCCTCAGCCTCGCTTTGCTGATCGGCTTCGCTTCTTCGTGGCGCGCACTGGGCGCAAAGGCCGCGCCGTATCTGAGGAACGAGTAGCGATGGAAAGGGGGCGCGGTGTTCTTTTTTGGAAACTGGCTATATCAACTGGGTATCGTCTCGTTGGTGCTCGGCTCCATTTTCTTGCTGTTTCTCGTGCTGTCCGGACAGTATTAGCCAGCAGCGGCCCTACCCCTGACGCGCGCTCCAGCGCCTACTGAGCCGCAGTGACGACCGACTTCGTGTCCGCCGCGGTCTGCGGCGCGAAATCCGCCTCGCGTTCCTGCAGCACCTGCATCAGCGAATCGCGGATCGCCTTCAGCCGGGCCTCGCTCTCGACCTTGAGGCCGAACTGGTCCTTCACATAGAAGACGTCGACCACGCGGTGGCCGAAGGTCGAGATCTTCGCGGTCGAGATCTGCAGGTTCTGCGCGGTCAGCGCCCGGGTCAGGAAATGCATCAAGCCGCGCCGGTCGCGCCCGGTGACTTCGACCAGCGTGTGGGTGGCGCTGGCCTTGTTGTCGATGAGGACGCGCGGCACCACCGGGAAGCTGCGGACCGCGGGATTGGCGGGCGAGATCCGGATGAGTTCGCCCAAGGTCTTGGTCGGATTCTCGAGCACGCGCTCCATGGTGGAAGCGAGCCGCGCCAGCTTGGCGGGGCTCTCGAACGGGCCGCCGTTGGAATCCTGCACGGTGAAGGAATCCAGCGCCATGCCGTTCTTCAAGGTGAAGATCCGCGCATCGACAATGCTGGCGCCGGAGAGCGCCAGCGCGCCCGCCAATTGCGAGACCAGGCCGCGCCAATCGGCGACATAGATCGTGACCTCGGTCATCGCGCGCCAGGCGTCGACCGCATAGTCGATCGAGAGCGGGCGCCGCTCGATCTCCGCCTCGCGGATCAGGCGCGCCTGCCGCACCAGGTTCGGCAGCGGGAAGCTCAGCCAGTAGGAGGCGGCGCCGCGTGCCGCATGGGCTTCGAAATCGGCCTCGCTCCAATCGGCCAGCTCGGCACGCAGGCGCCTCAGCGTCTCGGCGACGCGCGCTTCGCGGCCTTCGGTGATGAGGCCGCCGGAAAGCGATTCCTCGGCACGCTGGTAGAGCAGGCGCAGGAGCTGCGCCTTCCAGCCGTTCCAGGCCTTCGGCCCGACCGCGCGGATGTCGGCCACGGTCAGCACCAGCAGCAGGCGCAGGCGCTCCATGGACTGCAGGGTCTCGGTGAAGTCGGCGATGGTCTTCGGGTCTTCGATGTCGCGGCGGAAGGCGGTGTTGCTCATCACCAGGTGATAGCGCACCAGCCAGGCGACGGTTTCGGTCTCTTCCGCGCTGAGGCCGAGGCGCGGGCCCAGCCGGTCGGCTACATCGGCGCCGAGCTCGGAATGATCGCCGCCGCGCCCCTTGGCGATGTCGTGCAGCAGCACCGCGAGATAGAGCACGCGGCGCGAGACGACCTGATGCACCACCTCGCTCGCGACCGGCGCTTCTTCCTTGAGGGCGCCTTGCTCGATCTGCCAGAGGATGCCGATTGCCTTCAGGCTGTGCTCATCGACCGTGTAGTGGTGGTACATGTCGAATTGCATCTGTGCCACGACGCGGCCGAAATCCGGGATGAAGCGGCCGAGCACGCCGACCTCGTTCATCCGTCGCAATGTCAGCTCCGGATTCTCGCCGGTCAGGATGTCGAGAAAGAGCTGGTTGGCCGCCGGATCGGTGCGCAAGGCATCGACATGCCGCGCCGATTGCGTGAGCCAGGTCATCGCGACCGGGTGGAGTCCCAGCTCATGCCGCTGGGCGACCGCGAAGATCCGCAGCAGGTCGATCGGATGCTTCTGGAACCAGTTGGCGGCGGCGACGGTCAATTGGCCGCCTTCGGTGCGGAAGCCTTCGACATCGCTCTTCAGCAGGCCGAGCTTCGGCAGCTTGAACAGCGAGCGATGCATCTGCTTCGATTCGACCGCCGCCAGGAAATAGCGCGTCAGGCCGCCGACCGATTTCGCGACCAGGAAATAGTGCTTCATCAGCCGCTCGACGCCCTTCGAGCCGGCGTGGTCGGTGTAGCCCAGGCGCCGCGCCATCTCCGACTGCTGGTCGAAGGTCAGGCGCTCCTCGGCGCGGCCGGTGAGATAATGGAGATGGCAGCGGAGCGTCCAGAGGAAGTTGAAGGCCTTGTCATAGGCCAGCACCTCGTTCGCCGTCAGCAGGTCCTGCTCCACCAGATCGACGAAGTCGCGCACCCGGTACATGAACCGGGCGATCCAGAGCAGGGTCTGGAGATCGCGCAATCCGCCTTTGCCTTCCTTGATGTTGGGCTCCAGCGCGTAGCGTGAATCGCCGGCGCGCTTGTGGCGTGACAGCCGCTCCTCGAGCTTGTCCTTCAGGAAGGCATCGCCCTTGCCCTTCAGGATCTCTTTCTCGTAGCGCCCGCGGAACTGCTCATAGAGCGGCTGGTCGCCCCAGAGATAGCGCGACTCCAGGAGGTTGGTGCGGATGGTGAGATCGCCCTGGGCCTGGCGCATGCATTCCTGCACGGTGCGCGCCGCGTGCCCGACCTTCAGCCCGAGGTCCCAAAGCCGGTAGAGGATGAACTCGACCACCTGCTCGCTGTGCGGGGTGAGCTTGTAAGGCAGCAGGAACAGGAGATCGATGTCGGAATGCGGCGCCAGCTCGCCGCGTCCGTAACCACCGACCGCGGCCAGACTCAGCTTCTCGGCGCTGGTGGGGTTCGGGATCGGATAGGCGCGCTCGATCGCATAGTCGAACAGGCAGCGGATGAGCTGGTCGATCAGAAAGCTCATCTCATGGGCGCAGGCGAGGCCGGCGCCGGCCCCGCGCGGATTGGCATCGAACCGCCGGCGGATCTCGGCGCGTCCTTCGGCGAGGTGCCGGCGCAGGATGGTCTGGATCTCCGACGTGGCGGCGGCGGGGTCGGAACTGGATTCGGCGAGGGCCGTCAGCGCGCCCGCCAGCTTCCGGCGATCCAGGATCGCCCGTTGATTCTCGATATCGGCCATGGACGCCCATGCTACGCGTCCGGGTCGGACCGGTAAAGGCGGGGAGCGGCTTGGCCGACCCGCGCCCGCGTCTAGTCGCCGGCGAGGTGCTTCACCAAACCCATTGCAAGCATGCCCCTATGTCTCAGCCGCCGGGCGCGTCGAGATGCTTCAAGGTCTCGATCAGCTCGGCGCGTGCGCGGCCTGTGCAGGCGATGCCGATCACGATCCGGCCGAAGCCGGACTCGCCGTAGCCGGCGTTGCGGCGGATCATCTGGCGGCGGAAGGCGATGCACTCCTCTTCGCTGGAGCCGCTGCGCCGGTTGACGTATTCCGCATACTCGAACCCGGAGACGGGTTCGCCGGTGGCATGCCATTCCGACAGTTCTTCGCTGGGGAAGTTGCTGTGCACGTCCTCCTCGAAGCCGCGGCGGGTGAGATAGATGTTGCCGATCGCGCGGATATCCACCACGCCGAAGAACTGCTCCTGCTTGTCCGAAATCGCCTTGAGATACTCGACGCCGAGCTTTCCGGCATTCGAAACCGCCGTGGGATTGCTGTAATCCAGGCAGCTGATCGTGAAATCCGGCGCCTCCAGCTTCATGTCGGTGTCGGCACAATCCATCTTCGTGCCTTCATCCGCCTGCGCCGCGATGGCGGACGCGACAGAAAATACCAGCGCCGCCGCGACGCTTGTCATCAAACGCATTGCATTCGTCCCATCGGGTGATTCTTGTTGGCCAGATTGACGCGGGCGACTTGGCCTAGTCCTGTTCGCCCGCCAAGCGCTTCACGGCATCCAGCGCCTTGTCCCGGCCGCTGCCGGAGCAGGCATAGCCCGCCGTCAGGCTGGCGACGCCTTCATAGCGCCGTGCGCCCAGCTTGAGGAAGCCGATGCACTCGGCAGGTTCGCCGGAATTGGAGGTGACGGTCACGGGCTTGATCTTGAAACCGCCGATCTTGTCTTCTTTGCCCCAGTCGGAGAACTTGGAGGAGAAGGTGCCCTCCAGTTCGGATTCTATGCTGCGGCGATAGATATAGATCCGGGTTCCGCCGAGGACCGCCTTGCTGTAGGCCTGGATGAAGGTGACGTCGGCCTCGGAAATGGCGAACATGCCGTAGACCTGCGAGGCGGCATTCAACTCGCCGACATCGATCGAATTGTCGCTGAAATCCTTGCAACTCGCCGTGAAGCCCGGCGCCTCGAAATTGAGGTTGGTCTCCTTGCAATCGATTTCCCGGCCCTCATCGGCCCCTGCCGTTCCGCCCGGCAACACCAGTCCCGACAGCACCAGCAGCGTCGCCGCTACCGCCCCAACAATTCCCCGCATGCCCCGCATCCGCTTGATCCCCGCCTTGGTCTGCGTACCGTAATGCAACCACGGATTTAGTCAACGCGGGACGATGTCTCAGTATCTGGGATTCCGGCCGAGGAAAATTCCCAAGCGCTGCAACCGGCGTCGCAGCTTCGCCCGCGGCGCCTGATCCACATAATAGGTCAGCATGATCGACCGGCGCTCGCCGTCGGCCTCGGTGGTCATGGGCACGCTGTGCCAGCTTTCCTTGCGCCGCACTGCGAAGGCATAGCCGGTTGCCGGCAGGAACGGCATCGTCACCGGCCGGTCATTTTCATCCGCCCTGCGGCTGGTGTGAAACACCGTGCCGAGATGCAACTGCGACGCATCGCGGGGCAGGTAGAGCTGCACGGTGATCGCCTTGATCAGAGCGTCGGCATGAATGCCGATCCTATAGCCCGGCAGGTCGCGCACCAGGATCGGGACCGGATAGAGCGGGATCTGCTCGACCGGCTGCTGAAACCGCTCCTCCAGCACCGTGCGGAACTTGCGCTTGAACGCCTGTTCCAGCGCCGGCGCGCACAGGGTCGCGGCGACCCGGCGCCAGATCCGGCGCTGCGCCGCGGGCAGGCGCCAGAGCGTCTCGGGATAGAGATAGAGACGCTGCCGCGTGCTGCCGCCGTCCGGCCGCACGGCATCGCGGTGATAAAGCGGGTGGAACGCAGGCTCGGCCGGAAACCGCGCCAGCATCTCGCGGTAGAAGGCGGCGGGGAATGCTCCTTGCAGAGTGATGTGGTCGAAGGGCGCGTCGCGCAGCGGCGATCGGTCGACGACTGTCGCGAGTTCCAATGCCGGCGCGACCGCAGCCGCGGCACCGGTGTTTTCGATACTCCGGCCTTCGAGACCTTGGGCTCCAAAACCTTCAGAGGACAACCGCAGCCCTTTCTGCCGATGTATCGCCGCAACCGCGGAAAACACCGAAGATGCCCTCGGTCTCCTGTCGGCTCCCTGGCACGGGAGGTGATTTTCGCTTGGCAAGCCCCGAGCCAGGCCCCATAGAATAACGGCGGGGCATTGACCCCACGGGGAAAGGCAACGGGCCGAAGGCCTGCGTCACCGCGGCAAACGCGGTGTTCTTGGAGAAGGAAAGCCGATGGCGGAGACCGCGCTGGTCGTCGAGGACCTGCACAAGCGATTCGGGGATCTCGAAGTCCTGAAGGGCGTCTCGGTCACCGCCCATGTCGGCGACGTGATCGCGATGATCGGCTCATCCGGCTCCGGCAAGAGCACCTTGCTCCGCTGCATCAACCTGCTGGAGACGCCGGATTCCGGCAATGTCATCGTCAACGGCGAGCTCATCCGCATGAAGCCGACCAAGAACGGCCATGCGGTGCCGGAGAGCTCGAAGCAGGTCGACCGGATCCGCTCCAGCCTCGGGATGGTGTTCCAGAGCTTCAACCTCTGGTCCCACATGACCATCCTCGAGAACGTGATCGAGGCGCCGGTCCATGTCCTGAAGGTGCCGAAGAAAGAGGCGATCGAGCGCGCCGAGAAGCTGCTCCAGAAAGTCGGCATCGCCGACAAGCGCAACCATTATCCGAGCCATCTCTCCGGCGGCCAGCAGCAGCGCGCGGCGATCGCCCGTGCCCTCGCGATGGAGCCGAAGGTGATGCTGTTCGACGAGCCGACTTCGGCGCTCGACCCGGAGCTGGTCGGCGAGGTGTTGCGCGTGATGCGCCAGCTCGCCGAGGAGGGCCGCACCATGCTGGTCGTCACCCATGAGATGGGCTTCGCGCGTGAAGTCGCCAACGATGTGATCTTCCTGCACCAGGGCCGCATCGAGGAACAAGGCAACCCGAAGGAAGTCTTCGCCAACCCGAAGTCGGACCGGCTGCGCCAGTTCCTCAAGACCTCGCATCACAAATAGAGTGACGAGTTCCGATCTCAGGAAGTTCGGCCGGCCGCCGAGCCTCGACGAAATCGAGGAGATGGCGCAGCGCGTCTTCGCCGCCTTGCCGGAGGCTTTTACTGCGCGCTGCAAGGGCATCGCGATCCGCGTGCTCGACTTCGCCGACGACGAAACGCTGGCCGAGATGGAGATCGAATCGCCGTTCGACCTCGCCGGCCTCTATCGCGGCGCGCCGTTGACCGCGCGCGGTGCCGCGGATCTCACGCAGCACCTCGACATGGTCTTCCTCTACCGCCGCGCCCTATTGGACTGGTGGGCGGAGGAGGACGAGGACTTCGAACATCTGGTCCGCCACGTCCTCATCCACGAGATCGGCCATCACTTCGGCCTCAGCGACGAAGACATGGAGCGCATCGAAGCCGAGGCGCATCGGGACTGAAGATCAGGCGGCGCCGCCCGTCTGCGGCACCATCGTCGCGGGTTCGGTCTGGCCCGCCGGCAGCGGGAAGCCCTTCAGCCAGAGATTGACGGCGAAGCTCAAGACCGCGATTCCCATCACCACCGAGACGATGCCGGCGATCGGGCCGCCGATCTCGGGATGGCCGTTGACGATCAGCCAGACCGCGGCCATCAGCGGCGGCAAGCCGAGGTTGTGCAGCCAGAAATGTGCCTTGGCGAGGAAGCTCTTCTCCAGGTGCGGCGCCTTCGCATAGATGAGGCCGCAGAGCCCGAGGCTCACCCAGCCCAGGAGATTGAGATGCGCGTGCACCGGCACGTCGGTGAAGTTCTGGGTGGCGCCCATATAGATTCCGAAGCTGACGCCGAGCACCCAATAGACGACGGCGATCTGCAGCAGGCGGCGACTCAACATGGCAGGATCCTTTCCACAGACCGTCCCCAAACGGTTCATGGCCGCGACCTATACAAAGGCGCGCTGACCCCGAGTAGTCGGGATCGATCGGGTGGTGATCGGAATCACATGTTAACCGCGCTTTAATGCGGACACGCGACGCTGGATTATCGATGAATGCGCTTCCCGAGGAGGGGGACGAACTCATGACCAAGCTGCTCGTATCCGAGACCAATCCGAAGGGCTACACGACGGAGACGGTGCTGGGCCTGATCCGCGCCGATATCGTGACCCGCATGCAGAAATACGCCGGCGATCCGCGCAAGGAAGCGAAGACCGTGCTGGACAACAACATCCGCATCCTGCAATTGCTCGGCGAGGCGATCAGCCTTGCCGAATCAAACACGCGGACTCTGTCGGAGTGAGCGCGCGGCTCTAACGCTGCGCCGGCAGCGTGATCGCGACCAGCGTGCCGCTGCCCGGCGCGCCGGCGATCTCCAGCGTGCCGCCGAGCAACTCGGCGAGGCCCTTCGCCAGCGGCAGGCCGAGCCCGGCGCCCTGATAGCGGCGGTTGAGCGCGGAATCGACCTGGCCGAACGGCGCCAGCGCGATCGGCACGTCGGCGGCGGCAATGCCGATTCCGGTATCGCGAATCTCGAAGCGGACCATGCGTTCGTCGGTGCCGGCGACGACCTTGACGGTGACCCGGCCGCCGCTCGGCGTGAACTTCAAGCCGTTCGAGATCACGTTGAGCAGGATCTGCTTCAGCTTGGTCTCGTCGCTCTGCATCGCGGGGACGCGCGGGTCGATCTCGATCGCGACTGCGACGCCTGTATCCTGCACCTGGCGGTCGAGCTGCTGCACCGCGCCGCGCACCACCGCCACCGGGTCGACCGGACGCAAGGTGACGCCGGTGGTGCCGAGCTCGATCTTCGAAAGGTCCAGCGTGTTGTTGATGATGGTGAGCAGGTTGCGCCCGCCGTCGCCGATCTCCTTGGCGTAGCCCAAGTAGCGCTTGTCGCCCAGGGGCCCGAAGCCTTCCGAGCTCAGGATCTCGGCAAAGCCGATCACGGAATTCAGCGGGGTGCGAAGCTCATGGCTCATATTGGCGAGGAATTGCGACTTCGCCTTGCTGGCGGCCTCCGCACGGGCGACGCTCTGCACCAGGGCCAGCGATCGCTCATGCTCGCGGCGCAGCAGCTGGTCGCCCCGCCGGACGGTCCAGATCAGCACCAGATAGACAGCGGCGATGGTCAGCAGCACCAGGGCCACCTGCGAGGCGATCCCGCGATTCATGTCGCGCAGGAAGACCGTGACGTCGTCATAGACCTCGAACACGCCGACGATCTCGCTTCCCGGTCCCGCGCGCTGGATCGGCACATAGGAGGACAGCAGGTCGCGGTCGACGATGGTCGACTCGGTCAGGCTGAACGTATTGGCGCGCGCCAGTTCGCTGAAGACCTTGCCGTCGCGCGCGACCTCGAATCCTTCGTCGTCGCTCTCGTTTTCGCCGATCTGTCCCTTCTCGGTGGAGAAGATGGTGTCGCCCTCGCGGTCGTAGATCTTCAGCCGATAGACCGGCGCATCGGCGATCACACCCATGATCTCGTCGCGCAGCACCGCGACGTCGGGGCGGCTCTTCAGCGTCTCGCGATCGGCGGAAGCCAGCGTCTCCATCAGCGGTCCGTTCCGGGTCCAGAGCACGTTGGAAAGGACGCGGGCGACGTTGACGTTGTTCTGCTCCGCCATGTTCTCCAGCTCGCCGAGCGACCAGAACCAGTGGAAAGCGGAAAGCAGCAGCGCCGCCGCCACCATCACCAGGGCGGCCACGGTCGCGAAGCTGCGCGTCAGCCGGAACCGCCGGATCGGCTTCGCGGTTTCCAGCGGCTGCGACTGGAGCGGCATTTTCGAATGGAGGTTCATCGACGCCAAGTTGCGCCGGAATGGTGAAAAAAGCGCTGCCGCTGCAACCGGCCTAGGAATTTACTACTAAAGATACGGCCGAATCGGAGATTTCGGTGAAGCCGCGTTTCAGACCGGACTTGGGCGGAAGAGATTGGTGGACCCGATCAGAATCGAACTGACGACCTTCTCATTGCGAACGAGACGCTCTCCCAACTGAGCTACGGGCCCACCAGCAGGAGGTCCGCACGGGGCCGAAGCCCGGCGCGGAACGGGGCGGAATATGGTTGCCCGGACCGGGGCCTGTCAAGCAGCGTCTAAGATCTTGATGCCGAAAGGGAAACGCGGTCTCCGGCGGATTGCCGGGGTGGCCTTGCATGGTGGCCTCGCCTTGGTTAGGGTCGCGCCGAATTTAGGGCTGCTTCCGGTCGAAAGGACACGATAGCCGCTATGGATGCCGTCGTTTGGTTGATCAACACGATCATTAACCTCTTCATCTTCATCCTGATCGTTCAGGTGATCATGAGCTGGCTGATCGCCTTCAACGTGGTCAACACGCGCAACCGCTTCGTCTACATGGTGGCGGACGTCGCCTATAAGATCACCGAGCCGGTGCTGCGGCCGATTCGCAAGATCCTGCCGAACTTGGGCGGCATCGATCTTTCGCCGGTGGTCGTCATCATTCTTCTCGGTTTCATTCAGCGCTTGGTGCCGAGCCTGCTGTACGGCTACTGAGCCATGCGGTTGCGCCTGAAGGTGCAGCCGAAAGCGCGGCGCGAAGGCGTCGTCGGATGGACCCCCGATCCCGACGGCCCCGATGGAAGTGGATGGGCGCTGAAACTCGCGGTCAACGCACCGCCCGAAGACGGCAAAGCCAATGCCGCTGTGATTGCCCTGCTCGCGGAGACGCTGGGTGTCGCCAAATCGGCGATTTCGGTCGTCTCGGGCGCAACCGACCGGCGCAAGCTGGTGGAGATTCGCGGCGACGAGACGGAATTGCGCGCAGCTCTGGACGCGCTGCAGCTGCAACGGAAATGAGGATTTAAGGCGATGAGTGACGGAACCAGCGTAGCGAAAGTTGCCGATCCGAAAGTGATCGACGGCAAGGCCTTTGCCGAAGGCCTGCGCGCCAAGATCGCGCGCCAGGTCGCGGCTTTGAAAGAGAAGCACGGCTTCGCGCCCGGACTCGCCGTGGTGCTGGTCGGCGAGGATCCCGCGAGCAAGGTCTATGTCCGCAACAAGGGCGAGCAGACCAAGGCCTCCGGCATGGCGAGCTTCGAGCACAAGCTCGACGCTTCCACCAGCCAGGCCGATCTCCTGAAGTTGATCGACCAGCTCAACAAGGATCCGAAGGTCAACGGCATCCTCTGCCAGCTTCCGGTGCCGAAGCAGATCGATCCGCAGGCGATCATCGACGCGATCGATCCCGACAAGGATGTGGACGGCTTCCATGTGGTGAACGCGGGACGACTGGCCACGGGCGGAAAGGGGCTGGTGCCCTGCACGCCGTTCGGCTGTCTGCTGCTGTTGAAGGACCGCTTGGGCGATCTCGCCGGCAAGCATGCGGTGGTGATCGGTCGCTCGAACATCGTCGGCAAGCCGATGGCGCAGCTCCTGCTGAACGAAAGCTGCACGGTCACGATCGCCCATTCGAAGACCAAGGATCTCCCGGGCGAAGTGCGCCGCGCCGACATCGTGGTCGCCGCGGTCGGCCGCCCGGAGATGGTGAAGGGCGATTGGATCAAGGAAGGCGCGGTGGTGATCGATGTCGGCATCAACCGCATCGAGAAGGACGGCAAGGGCAAGCTGGTCGGCGATGTCGACTATGCTTCCTGCTATCCGAAGGCTTCGGCGATCACGCCGGTGCCGGGCGGAGTCGGGCCGATGACGATTGCGTTGCTCTTGAACAACACGCTGATTGCGGCTTGCCGCCAGCACAATGTGGCATTGCCGGAATAGCGCGCAACTCTTTCCGGGTCTTGGCATTCATGAGCCGCGGGCCTATCTGCTAGGGCCCGCGGTTTTCAGTCAGGTAGTTTTCTCAAGGTTCATCATGCACGGTAAATTGCCCGAGACCCCGGAACTCAACGCAATCCGGGAGCGGGAGACCATGATCGGCGTTCCCCTCGACTACCAGCGTGACATGGCAGTTGCCTCTCCCGGCTCGGCATTGCGGCTGCAGGAGATCGGACGGCTCATCCGCGAGAATCAATCGGTCCCGGAATCCGTCGCGATGATGGCGGCGCTCGGCGCGGTCATGGCGGAGGATTGCGGCGACTGCGTGCAGATCTACGTCAATCTCGCGCTCAAGGCCGGCGTCGACAAGGCGATCGTGAAGGCCGCGCTGGAGAATCACTTGAGCGAGATGCCGACCGATCTGAAGCTCGGCTTCTGCTTCGGCCGCGTCGTCTCGGAGAACGATCCGATGCTGCTGGAGAAGGGTGCTGCGCTCGAGGCCAAGTTCGGACGCAAGGCGCTGGTCGACCTCTCGCTGGTCATCGCGATGGCGCGCTTCTATCCGACGGTGAAACGCGCCCTCGGCCATTCCCGGACCTGCGCCGAAGCCAAGGTCTCGGTCTAAATCTCTTCCACCGGCACCCGAGATTGCCGCGCCGCCCAGGCGTGGTGGCGCTCGATATTGCTCACCACCCGGGCGACGGCATTGGCATCGGCCGGCTTCGCGATATAACCCAGCGCATGCACCGATTCCGCCTTGGCGCGGAGATTGGCGTCGCCGCTGATCAACACGGTCTCGACGTGATCCTCGTGCAGCGCCCGCGCCGCGGCGAGGCCGGTGCGGCCGTCGCGCAAGGTGATGTCGATCAAGGCGAGATCGGCCCGCGCCCGCGCGGCCTTGACCAGGGCCGCGCCGCCCTTGTCGGTGATGGCGACGACCTCATGCCCGGCATCGTTCAACGCCGCGGCAAAGGCCGCGGCTGTCAGGGCATCGTCTTCAATGATCAAAATCCGCAAAGACATGGTCGGCGCCTGGCCTCCCCTACGGGCGTTCCAACGAGCGCCGAGCGGGGCGCAGAGTCCTCTATTCGTGGCTGACTTCGGGGGCGGGCCGCGCTTCGACCGCGGCGGGTCCGGCGCCGTCTTCGGTCGCCGCGACCACCGCCGCTTCGACATCGTCGAGCTCACGGCGCTGCAGTTTGATCGCCTTCATGATGGCGCTGCCTTCCGAGGCGGTGATGCTGCGCCCGCGCGGCGAATCGACGGCGCGGCTGCGGCGGATGAGATCGAGCAACCGGCCTACGGCGCCCGGCAGGTCCAGCGCCTCGACCAGCACGTCGCCCACCGGACGCGTGTTGCGCCGGGTGCGCGCCGCCAGCTGGCGGGTATAGGATTCGAAGAATGGCGCGCGACCGGTCTGCTCATAGCAGGTGGTGTCCAGGGCCAAGGCCGTCTGCAGCGTTGGCCGCCCCGGCCGGTCGGCATCGCTATAGTCGCGCAGGGTCTGCGGCGACAGGCCGGCCACCTTGGCGGCCTCCTGTGCGCTCAGCAGGCGCACCGTCTCCAGCGCGGCTTCTTCGAAGGAATCCGGAACTCGCATCTTGGTCATGGCTCTGCTCCTCACAGCATGGCGACACGCGGCCGGCCCGCTGCCATGAGAGACATGACAGGGGACAAGGATCCTCAGACCGGGGCCATCGGAAGACAAAGTCGGATGTCGGCCGAAGGTTCCCCGGCCCTTATGGAGCGCCGTTCCGCACACAAACGGGTTTGATTTCAGGGGTTTGGCAAAAGGACCCGGGATTGCCATTTAGCAATGGACGGATGTGATACTCGGGCCAGACCCGCGAGGATTCGATGCTGAACCTGACGCTTGCCGCCATCGCCTTCGTCGCCGCGCACTTCCTGATCTCCTCGACGGAGTTGCGGCCGCGCCTGGTCGCCCGGCTCGGCGAGCGCGCCTATGCCGGCCTGTTCTCGGCCCAGGCTTTCGCGCTCATCATCTGGATGGCCGTGGCTTTCCGGAATGCGCCGCGGGACAGGTTGCTGTGGGACTTTCCCGGCAGCGCGCATCTGGCGCTGACCCTGATGCCGTTCGTCCTTGTGCTGGCGATCGGCGGCTTCGCCGCGCCCAATCCTTCCGCCGTGATGACGGCATCACCGGGCGCAGCCTGGCAGCCGAAAGGCGTGCTGACCGTGACCCGCCATCCGGTGATGTGGGCCTTCGGCCTCTGGGCTTTGCTGCATGTCCTCGCCAACGGCGATCTCGCCGGCCTGATCTTCTTCGGTGCCTTCGCGATCCTGGCGCTGCTCGGCACGAGGGCGATCGACGCCAAGAAGCGCCGCCTGTGGACTCCGGAAAGCTGGCAAGCCTTCAGCGCGACCACCTCGAACCTGCCCTTCCTGGCTATCGCGCAAGGCCGCACGCGATTCGATTGGAAAGGCCTCGGCTGGAAGACGATCGCGATCGCCGCGGCGCTCTATGTCGCCATCGTCTTCTGGCTCCACCCGCAAGTGATCGGCGTGCCGCTCGTCCTGGACTGAGCGCGGGACTACTCTACCCGCACCGCCGTCCCGCTCGCGCTCACCATCAGCATGCTGCCGTTCTTGCCGATGACCTCGTAGTCGATATCGACGCCGACTACGGCATTGCCACCGGCTTCACGCGCTGCCTGCTGCAATTCGCGCAGCGCCGTTTCTCGGGCGCCGCGCAAGGCATCCTCATAGGCGCCGGAGCGGCCGCCGACGATGTCGGTCACCGAGGCGAAGAGGTCGCGGAAGATGTTGGCGCCGACGATCGCTTCTCCAGTCACAACGCCGAAGTATTCGACGATGCGGCTGCCTTCGATGCCCGGCGTCGTGGTAACGATCATGGTTCCTGCTCCTGCTCCTGTGGGGATGATTTCGACCGGATCGCGTGGCTGTCGCCGCGCCCGGCTGCCAGCGAGGCCTGCTGCAGCTCGGCACGGAAGTCGTCGCGCTTCTGGTGGATCGAGGCGATCACCGGTCCCATCGGCACACCGAGCGCAACCAACGACGCCTCGGACAATTGCAGGCTGGCTTCGACGGTTTCCGGCACCGCATCCGTCGCACCGATCGTGTAGAGATGCCGCGCATGCTCGGAATCCCGCGCGCGGGAAATGATCTTCACATCCGCGCGCATCTCGCGCACCTGGTTGACCACGCGGTCGATCGCCTCCGGCGCCTGGATGGTGATGACCACCGCCCGCGCCTCCTGCAACCCGCAGGCATTGAGGAAGGATGGATTGGCCGCGTCGCCGAAATAGACCCGGTGGCCGCCGCGCCGGTCGCGGGTCACGCTGGCAGCGTCGTAATCGACCGCCAGGAACGGCACGCCGTGCTCGGTCAGCAGCGCCGCGGCCACCTTGCCGACGCGGCCATAGCCGACCACGATCGCATGGTCGCGCAAATGCTCGGGTGCTGCGACCAGCTCGGGCTCCGGCGCGCCCTTGCTGTCCAGCAGCGGCGCCAGCTTGCGGCCCGCCAGCGCCAGCAAGGGCAACAGCGCCATGGTGAGCGACGCGGCGACCAGGGTGATCCGGCCGAGCGATCCCTCGACCAGGCCGGCGGCCGTCGCGGCGCCGATCGTGACGAAGGCAAACTCGCCGGCCGGCCCGAGCAGCAGGCCGAGCTCAACCGTGGCCGGGCGCGGCAGCCTGAACAATCTCCCCAGCCCGATGATCAGCATCGCCTTCACCGCAATGATCGCCACGACGACCAACGCCAGCCACAGCGGATGATGGATGACCTCCCGGACGTCGATGCTCATGCCGACGCTGAAGAAGAAGACGCCGAGCAGCAGGCTCTTGAAGGGCTCGATCGTCGCCTGGATCGCCTTGCCGTATTCGGTCTCGGCCAGCAGCAGGCCGGCGACGAAGGCGCCCAATGCCATGGAGAGACCCGCCTGATGCGCGGCGACGCCGGCGGCGACGATCACGAACAAGGTCGTCGCGATGAAGAGATCGTTCGACTTGGTCGCCGCGGCAAAGCGGAAGACCGGCCGCAGGAACAGGCGGCCGAGCGCCGTGATGACCGCGACCGTCACCAGCGCCTGCAGCAGCGCGCTCCCCAGACTCTGCAGCACCGAGCCCTGAGTGTCGCCGCCCAGGATCGAGACGAAGATCAGGATCGGGATTACTGCAAGATCCTGGGCCAGCAGCACGGAGAACGCCGCGCGGCCGACCGTGCTGGTGAGCCGGCCTTGATGTGCAAGGACCTCGAGCACGATCGCGGTCGAGGAGAGCGAGAGACTGACACCGAGGATGATCGCGGCCGCTGGATTCTGGCCGCTGCCCCAGGCCAGCAATCCGCCGATCACCACCGCACCGGTCAGCACCTGCAGCGAGCCCAAGCCGAAGACCAGGCGGCGCATGGTGATAAGCCGCTGGAGTGAAAGCTCGAGGCCGATCAGGAACAGCAGGAAGACGACGCCGAGCTCAGCAAAGCGCGAGACGCTCTCGGCATCGACGATGGTCATCCAGTAGAGAAACGGCAGCTTGCCCATGAAGGTGCCGAGCCCGAGCGGCCCAAGCACCGCGCCCGCGGCGAGATAGCCGAGAATCGGGCTGACACCGAACCGCCGCAACAGCGGCACCACCAGCCCCGCCGTCGCCAGCAGCACCAGCGCATCGCTATACGCGCCGATATTGAACCCGTTCTCCATGACAGCATTCTGGCATGTGACTAAAGCGGGTTCTACTCGGCTGCGTGAGACCGAGCGGAGTTCGCTACCCGCGCCCGCGCTTCAGCAAGCGCAGCCGCAGCGCGTTCAATTTGATGAACCCCGCGGCGTCGCGCTGGTCGTAGGCGCCGGCATCGTCCTCGAAGGTGACGTGCTTCAGGCTGTAGAGGCTCTTCTCGGACTTGCGGCCGATGACGGTTGCGTTGCCCTTGTAGAGCTTCACCCGCACGGTGCCCTCGACATGCTCCTGGCTCTTGTCGATCAGGGCCTGCAGCATCTCGCGTTCCGGCGCGAACCAGAAGCCGTTGTAGATCAGCTCGGCATAGCGCGGCATGATCTCGTCCTTCAGATGCGCAGCGCCGCGATCAAGCGTGATCGATTCGATGCCGCGATGCGCCGCATGCAGGATCGTGCCGCCGGGCGTCTCGTAGACGCCGCGCGACTTCATGCCGACGAAGCGGTTCTCCACCAGGTCCAGGCGACCAATCCCGTTCGCCTTGCCGAGTGCGTTCAGCTTGGTGAGCAACGAAGCCGGCGACAAAGCCTCGCCGTCGATCGAAACGGCGTCGCCCTTTTTGAAGCCGATCTCGACCACCGTCGCCTTGTCGGGTGCGGCCTCCGGCGAGATGGTGCGCTGGTAGACCATCTCATCCGGCTCGATCCACGGATCCTCCAGCACTTTGCCTTCGCTGGAGGAGTGCAGCAGGTTGGCATCGACCGAGAACGGCGCTTCGCCGCGCTTGTCCTTGGTGATCTGGATCTGGTTCTGCTCGGCGAACTCGATCAGCTTGGTGCGCGAAGTGAGATCCCATTCGCGCCAGGGCGCGATCACCTTGATGTCCGGGTTCAGCGCATAATAGGAGAGCTCGAAGCGGACCTGGTCGTTGCCCTTGCCGGTCGCGCCATGCGCCACCGCATCGGCGCCGGTCTGCTTCGCGATCTCGATCTGGCGTTTGGCGATCAAGGGCCGCGCGATCGAGGTGCCGAGCAGGTACTGGCCCTCATAAAGCGCGTTGGCGCGGAACATCGGGAAGACGAAGTCGCGGCAGAACTCCTCGCGGACGTCCTCGATGTAGATCTCCTGGATCCCGGCCAGCTCGGCCTTCTTGCGCGCCGGCTCCAGCTCCTCGCCCTGGCCGAGATCGGCGGTGAAGGTCACGACCTCGCATCGGTAGGTGGTCTGCAGCCATTTCAGGATGACGCTGGTGTCGAGCCCGCCGGAATAGGCGAGGACGACCTTCTTGATGTCCCGATTGGGGGCGCTGGCCATGGGAGTTCCGCTCTGCTGGTTTGAGGAGGTCGATGGAAAGCGCGGCGAAACTAGGGGATCGCCCAAAGGGAGACAAGGCGCGAGACAAGAGGGCGACGCCAAGCCGCGCGGAAGGGGATAAAATTATATAGTAATCTAATATTCAATTATTATATAATATGGCTATGCTTGGCAGGCTCATCGTCAGCCCGCGTTTCGAGTTGTTCCTGGCTTTGGCAGAAATCCTGCGCCCGGACCGAGAGGGCGCGGTCTGGCTCCATCAGGCCCGGCGCAAGCTCGATCCGGCGGCCAAGCGGCGGATGGGCGATCTGGCGCTCGCTCCCACCTTCTGGCTCGCACTCGCCGCAGTGCCGGGAAGCGAGGCGCTCGACGGCGACACCGATGCCGTCTTCACCGCCTTCGCCGCCTTGCCTGCGAAAGACTTCGCGTTGCGCTGCCGCGATGCCTTGCCGGCGGATCAAACGGATCCCGCCTTCGCCCGCCTGGTCGAACGGCTCGATCATGATCCTGCCGGATTGCAGCAGGCCGCCGCCGACGCGTTGCGTCGCTTCGATCGCCTGGCCTTCGCCGCACTCTGGCGCCGCACCGCGCCTGATCTGGAAGAGGTCGCGCGCAAGGCCGCGGCACCTGTCGAGGATGCGATCGTCTTCCCCACGATGTTCGGCGAGCATCGCTTCCAGCTCGGCAAAGTGCTGGCGCTGACCATTCCGTTCCAGCGGCTGGCTTCGCCCTTGCCGCAATCGCCAATCCCCCAAGATCCCGAAGCGGTGTTCCGCGCGCTCGGCGATGCGACGCGCTACGCGATTGCGCGGCTGATCGCCCGCGAGAAGCTGACCGGCGCCGAGCTCGCGCGGCGCCTCGGAGTCTCCGGCCCGACCTTGACGCATCATCTGAAAGAGCTGCGCCGCGCCCGCCTGGTGATCGAAGAGCGGCGCGGCAACAGCGTCCGGCTCAGCCTCGACCGCAACACCATTGCGACCTTGTCCGCGACGGCGCTGGACAGCCTGTTCGCGGCCACCGCGCCCATTGCGATCCGTCGCTCGCGCCGCAGCTAGTTCTTCTTCGTCGCAAGCCGCTTCAGCTCCAGCCCGGCATCGATCGCCTCGAGGCTGCCGATCCCGGCCTTGCTGGCGACGGCCGCTTCGAAGTGTATCTTCGCCGTCTTGCGATCGTCCTGCAGCAGCGCCCATTGGCCGAGATAATACTGGGTCTCGGCGGTGAGCGTGGCTTTGGTCGCGGCATCGCTGGCCTTGCCGGCGGCCAGCAGATCATCCTCGCTCATCTTCCCCTGATAGAAAGCGACGATCGGCAGCGGCCACTGATCGTCCGGGAATTGCTTGGCGGCCGCCGCCAGCGGCGCCGCGTCTTTCTCGCCGCCGCGCGCCCGCACGATATAAAGCCGCAAGGCGGCATAGGGGTTGTCGTTGCGCGCCTTCATCAGCGCCGCGAAATCGTCCGCGGCGGCGGCGTTGTCGCCCTTCAGCATCTCGGCGCGGCCGCGGCTGTAGAGCGCGTCGAGCGCCGCGGGATCCTTCTGCAGCAGCAGGTCGAGATCGCCGATCGCGTCCTCGTTCCGCTGCAGCGAGATCAGGAGCCCCGCCCGCTGCAGCCGGGAGACGCCGTCATCGGGCCGCTGCTTCAGCACGCCGGAGAGATCCTTCACCGCCGATTCGATCTTGCCCTGGTTCACATAGATGAGCGCCCGGTAGAACAAGGTGTCGGGATCATTGGGCGCGAGCTCCAGCACATGCGCGAAATCCGCCAGCGCGGAATTGGTCTGCCCCACCAGCGCGTAAGCGGCGCCGCGGTTGTAGAGCGCGTCGGTCGCCTGCGGATCGACCTTCAGCGCCTCGGAGAAATCGATGATCGCGGCCTTCACTTCGTTGCGCTGGGCCTGGGCCTTGCCGCGGAACACATAGGCGGCGCCCAGCGCCTTGCCCTTCAACGTGCCGCCGGTGATGAGCTGCGTGCAGGCAACCGCCCGCGCGTCCGGATCATTGCCGGTGGCGCAAGGCCTCATCGCAGCCACCACCGGATCCACAGCGGACGATTTCGGGGCGGAGGGTTTCGGAGCGCTCGGCGGGGCGGCGGTCTCGGCCTGCGCGGCGCCCGCGGCGGGCAGGATCCAGGCAAGCAAGCTGACGGCGGTGAGGAACGGTCTGAGTTTCAAGGCGGCGGCTTCCGACTGAAAGGGCGGGTTCAGGGGAGATCTACAACGATTCAGCGGCTTGGGCCATGCGGCGCACGAATCCGCGGCGCCGATACGCCTGACCCGAGTTCCATCGTAGAACGATATAGCTAACTCATTTTTAACATCCGCGTGAATATCATGATGTGCGCCCACGCAGTGTGCGCCGGAGATGCTGGGAGAACCGCCATGCTCAATTGGAACAATCTGAAGATCGGCGCACGGCTCGCGATCGGTGTCGGGGTGCTGCTGGTCTTGGCGCTCGGCATTGCGGCGGCAGCCTATTTCGGCCTCACCGGCGCCAAGACGAATTTCGGCGACTACCGCCAGCTCGCGCGCGAAACCAAGACCGCGGGCGCCTGGAACGGCGACCTCCTGACCGCGCGGGTCAATGTCAAAGGCTTCCTCGCCGACGGCAGCGAATCCAGCCAGCAGAAAGCCCAGTCCGCGATTGCGGCGCTCTTGAGCGCGATCGAAAGCGGCAAGGGCCTCTTCATCGAGCCGGCGAACCAGCAAGTCGCCGCGGAGATCGTCGCGGCGGCGAAGCGCTACAACGACGGCTTCGACGGGCTGGTCCGGCTTCACGCCGGGATCGTGAAGCTGACCGACACGATGAACGCGATCGGACCGAAGGCGCTCAACGATCTCGACCAGCTCCTGGAAGCGGCGCAAAAGGCCAATGACATCGACGCCGTGCTGAAGATCACCGATGCCCGGCAGAGCCTGCTGACCGAGCGCCTGGCCAATCTCAAATACCAGGCCGAGCAACAGCCGGACCAGGCCGAGGCGCTGCACCGCGCCGATGCCCGCTTCGCCGAGAACGTCGCGGCGCTCGTCGCCCACCTCGCCGATCCTGCCGGCAAGGCGACGGCAACCGCCGCCGGCGATCTGGTGAAACAATACACCGCGGCCTTCGATCAGCTGAAGACGGCGCTCGCCGCCCGCGGCGAGACCGCCAACACGCTGAACACGATCGGGCCCGAGATCTCCGCCAAGCTTCAGGGCGTGGTCGATGCGGCGGCGAAGGCGCAGGATGCGCTGGGGCCGCGCGCCTCGGCGGCGATGGATCGCGGCGTCAGCGTTGCGCTCATTGTCTCGGCGATCGCGGTGCTGCTCGGCATCGCCATCGGCATCCTGGTCGCCCGCAGCATCACCCGCCCGGTCGCGGCGATGACCCAAGCCATGGGCGCGCTTGCCGCCGGCGACAAGACGGTCACGATCCCGGCCCAGAACCGGAAGGACGAGATCGGCGACATGGCCGCCGCCGTCCAGGTCTTCAAAGCCAATATGATCGAGGCCGACCGCCTGCGGGCGGAGCAGGAAGCCGCCAAGGCCGAGGCCGAGGCCGAGCGCCGCCGCGCCATGCTGGCCCTGGCCGATCGCTTCGAAGGCACGGTCGGCGAGGTGGTGACCGGGGTCAACAGCGCCGCGAGCGAGCTGCAGGCGACGGCGCAGGCGATGTCCGCCACCGCCGAAGAGACGGCGCGGCAATCGACCGTGGTCGCCGCCGCTTCCGAGGAGACCACGCAGAACGTGCAGACCGTCGCCTCGGCGACCGAAGAGCTCTCCGCCTCGATCGGCGAGATCACCGGCCAGGTGACGGAATCGACGCGGATCGTCGGCGATGCGGTCGCTCAGGCCAACGACACCAACGGCAAGGTGCAGGGCCTGGCGGAAGCGGCCCAACGGATCGGCGATGTCGTGCGCCTCATCAACGACATCGCCGGCCAGACCAATCTCCTCGCCTTGAACGCCACCATCGAGGCGGCGCGGGCCGGCGAAGCGGGCAAGGGCTTTGCCGTCGTCGCGTCGGAGGTGAAGACGCTGGCGACCCAGACCGCCCGCGCGACCGAGGAAATCGCCGGCCAGGTCCGCGCAATCCAGGAAGCGACCCAAGGTTCGGCGAAAGCGATCGAAGGCATCACCAAGACGATCGCCCGGGTGAGCGAGATCTCGACCGCAATCGCCTCGGCCGTCGAGGAGCAGGGCGCCGCCACGCAGGAGATCTCGCGCAACGTCCAGCAGGCAGCCCAAGGCACCCAGGAAGTTTCCGCCAATATCGCCGGCGTCACCGAGGCTGCGCGCCAGACCGGCGCCGCGGCCGGCAAGGTGCTGAGCTCGGCCGGCACCTTGTCCCAGAACGGCCATGTGTTGAAGGCGCAGGTCGAGGAATTCCTGCGCACCGTGCGTGCCGCTTGAGTTCCTAGTTTGCCGCAACCCAGGGCGGAAGGACCCGCTGCCGTAACCGGCTCATAGACCGCCATAATATCGGGACCCAAGGTTCCGTTAACCAAACCTTTAGGATCGCCTGCCCAGGATCATATGCGCCGATCTCCGCTGCATGGGGATTCGAGCGTTGGGGGCGGACGATGACGGTCAAGACCAAGCTGCGCCTGGCATTCCTCCTGATCTTCGCCGCCCTCGGCGGACTGGTCTGGTACAGCAGTGCCAGCCTGCTGTCGCTGCAGAGCGACATGCGCAAGATCGCGATCGACCTTTCTCTTCAGGTCAACCGCCTGCAGAGTCTGGACGCTCGGGTCGCGCAGTTCCGCATCAACGAGGCTTCGCACATCCTCTCGCTGACCGCCGCGGATATGGACGCCCGCGAGGCGGACATGAAGCGCCTCACAGGAGAGATCGCGACGCTCGGGACGGACTTCACGGCCTCCGCCAGCGAAAGCGAAAAGCAGGCGCTCGCCAAGTTTCAGCAGCTCTGGGAGCAATATCTCGCGGTCAATCACAAGCTGCTGCCGATCTCGCGGCAATATGATTCGCATGAGCATATCGATTTCCTCGACCAGGCGACCAATATCTTCAATGCCGAGAGCAAGCCGATCTACGAGCAAGCGAGCGAGATGCTCCGTGGCCTGGTCGCGGCCAAGGTCAAGGAGAGTAATGATGCCTCGACCGCGGCGAGCGAAACGGTCTCGGCGACCATCCGCAACAGTCTGATTGCGGCCGCGATCGCGGCGCTACTCGGCCTTGCGGTCGTCGTCTTCTTCGAGAGCACGGTGCTGCGCGCGATTGCCGCGATTACGCGCCGCATGACCACTTTGGCGCAGGGCGATACCGTGGGGGCGATCGCCGGCGCCGAGCGACGCGACGAAATCGGCGCCATGGCGAAGGCGCTGGCGGTGTTCCGCGACGGCATGATCGAGACCGAGCGCCTGCGCGGCGAGCAAGAGGCAACCCGGGTGAAGAATGAGGCTGACCGCCGCCAGGCGATGCTGGCGCTCGCGGATTCCTTCGAGAAGTCGGTCGGCGGCGTGGTCTCGGCGGTCACCGCCGCGGCTGACGAGTTGCAGGTCACGGCGCAATCGATGACCGCGATCGCCGAGGAGACCGCGCGCCAATCGCAAACCGTCGCCCAGGCCTCGGAGGAGGTAACCCAGAACGTCCAGACCGTGGCATCGGCGACCGAAGAGCTCTCGGCCTCGATCGGCGAGATCACCGGCCAGATGTCGGAATCGACTCGCATCGTCGGCGATGCGGTCAATCAAGCCGCCGACACCAACGGCAAGGTCAGGAGCCTGGCGGAAGCGGCGCAGAAGATCGGCGATGTGGTGCGCCTGATCAACGACATCGCCGGCCAGACCAATCTGCTGGCGCTGAACGCCACCATCGAGGCGGCGCGGGCCGGCGAAGCGGGCAAGGGCTTTGCCGTCGTCGCTTCCGAGGTGAAGACCCTCGCCACCCAGACCGGCAAGGCGACCGACGAGATCGCCGACCAGGTGCGGGCGATTCAGGATGCCACCCAGAGCTCGGTCGAGGCGATCGGCGGCATCACCACCACGATTCAACGGGTCAGCGAGATTTCGACTGTGATCGCCTCCGCCGTCGAGGAACAGGGCGCCGCGACGCAGGAAATTTCGCGCAATGTGCAGCAGGCGGCGATGGGCGCGACCGAGGTCTCGTCGAATATCGGCGGTGTCACCAGCGCGGCCCAGCAGACCGGAAGTGCTGCAGCACAGGTGCTGGCATCGGCGGGCGAGCTGGCGAAGAACGGCGCCGTGCTGCGCGGCGAGGTGGATCGGTTCCTGCGCACCGTGCGCGCGGCGTAGGGGCGCGCCGCCTAAGCGCTCTTGCGGTCCTTCCAGTCGAAGTACCGCATCGCCAAAGGCACGAACCAGGGATCGCCCGAATAGAGGGGCAAAGTGGGGAAGGGACTCTCGGCGAAGGCCGAGCGCCTTTCTGCCTTGCCGGCGATCATCGCCGCGAGCTTGGCGCCGAAATGCGTCCCCATCGGGATGCCGGCGAAATTATAGCCGAGCCCGTACCAGACATGATCGCGCCCGCCGATATGCGGCATCATGTCGAAGGTCCCGGCGCAGAATCCGGTCCAGGCATGGCTGAGCTTCACGCCCGAGAGCTGCGGGAGCACGCGCTGGAGCAATCCATGCAGGAAGCGCGCGATCTCGGCGCCGTCGCCGCGCGGTATGCCGGTCCCGCCGCCGAACAGCAGCCGCCGCGAATCCGGCGCCGGGCGGAAGAAATCGATGTTGGTGTTGGAATCGATCATGGTGCGCAGGTTGGGGATCGCATCGCGCATCTGCGCCTCGGTCAGTCCCTCGGTCGCCGCCATATAGGCCTGGAACGGTATCACCCTCCGCGCGAACCAGCGCAAGCCCTTCGGCGTGTAGCCGTTGGTGGCGATGATCGCGTCCTTGGCGATCACGGTGCCGCGATCGGTCACCACCTGCACGCTGTCCTTCTCCGGCGCCACGGCCTTCACCGCGGTGCCGTCGCTGATGACGACGCCGGCGGCTTTCGCCCGCGCGGTCAGGCCCTGGTGATAGAGGCCGGAATGGATCGCCGCGAGATCCGGAATGACCGCGCCGCCGTGGTAAAGATCGCTGCCGAACTCGCGCCGCTGTTCAGCCCGCGAGACCATCTCATAAGGATAGCCGAGATGCCGCCGCATCGGCTCGAGATCGGCCGCCAGCGCATCGTAATGCTTCGCCGATGTGGCGGCGATGAAGCGCCCATGCCGCGTGAGATGGCAGTCGATCCGCTCCTCCGCGATGAAATCCATGACGCCGGTGAAGGCGTCGCCGAGCTCGCGATAGAAGGCGATGCCCTGGGCCTCGCCATGTTTCTTCATCAAGGCGGTGAGCGAGTGCTTCAGCACCCGGCCGAGATAGCCGGCATTGCGCCGGGCGGCACCCGATCCCGCCGCTTGGCTGTCGAGCACCAGAACGCTGCGTCCGGCCCGCGCCAGATCCAGCGCCGCCCGCATGCCGGTGAAGCCGCTGCCGATGATGGCGACGTCGACTCGCGGCGGCAGAGGAACGACCGGGTGCATTTCCGGCCGTGCCGCATCCCACCAATAAGGCTCGAATTTTATCGAGGGGAGCGCGATCTGCTCGATGCTCTTCACGATTTTCGCGTCCCCCTACCCGCAGATGATGAACCGCGACGCTAGTGCAAACATTCCCGCTGCGCCAGCCGCCCGTTTGGGCTCCGGGCCTATAAGGCCGCTTGGCGGAAGATTGCACTCAAGCCTATTGTCGAATCATGCGGATGATTCGAGTCGCCTGCTTCGTCTTCGCCTGCACCGTCGCGCCTGCGGCGGCGCAGGACTCGCCGCCTGAAGCCCGTGCGATCAACGATATCCTTTCGGCCGGCGCGCCGCCGGTCATCGATATCGACATGGCGCTCGGCGCCGAAGCGGTCGCCGCGCTTCAGCATGTCTATGCCGCCCGCGACGACCGTCCGATCTGGTTCACGACGCCCGAATCACCGGCGGCACATGCGCTGCTCGATCGCCTGGCGCAGTCCGACCTCACCATCGACAACAATCTGCAGCCGCTGCTCGACGCCGCCCGCGCGCGGATCGCGTTGCCTGGTGTTGATGCCCGCGCCGCCACCGATCTGCTGTTGACGGCACTCTATGGCGCCACCGCACGGGTCCTGCGCCCGAAGGATGCGCCGGTTGGTTTTGATTCCGCGCTCGAGGAGCTCGCGCAATCGACCGATGTCGCCTCTCTGGTGCAGAAGCCGGAGCCGCCGCAAGCTGCAGTGCCCCCGGCGGAACCGCCGAAGAGCGAAACGCCGCCCGTCGTCGAGGCGCCGAAGGTCGAAGCCCCGGCACCGGCACCCGCCGCGCCGCCGGAAGCGCCCGAAGTCGCGCGCAACAAGGCCGCCCTCGCGTCGCTCAAGGATTGGCCGACGGTGCCGGACGGGCCGAAGCTCCAGCTCGGCGATTCCGGTCCGCGCGTCGAAGCCTTGAGCAAGCGGCTCATCGCATCCGGTGATCTCAAAGCCGAGACCCCGGGCGATGCGTTCGACCTGCCGCTGAAAACCGCCTTGGCGCATTTCCAGACCCGGCACGGCCTGCCCGCCGATGGCATTGCTGGCAGCGGCACGATCGCCGCGCTCAACATCCCGGCCAAGGATCGCGCCGCCAACCTGACGCAGAATCTCCAGCGCAGCGCCGATCGCAATTGGGGCGACCGCTACCTGGTCGTGAACCTTGCCGCCGCGAGCTATCGCCTGGTCGAGGGCGGCCGCACCATCGCGCAAGGGCCGGCGATTCTCGGCGCCGCTTCGACGCCGACACCGCCGATCGACGGCAGCATCGACCGGGTCGAGCTGCATCCCTCCTATCGCATTCCGCAAAGCGTCGCCGATCGCGAGCTCTGGCCGCGGCAGGAGGAGGATGCGCTCTACTTCGTCAACCACGGCATCCGCGTCACCGATGACGGATTGCGTCAGGCGCCGGGCGCCGGCAATCCGCTGGGCGTCGCGAAGCTCCTGATCGCTGGCAACGACCGCATCGCCTTGCACGGCGTGCCGAGCGGTCCGCAGAGCCAGGCGGCGTTCGAGGTGCCCGATCGCCACGGCAGTTTCGGCTGCGTGGCGCTCCCCGACATCGCATCTCTCGTGAAGCCGCTGCTCGCCGCCGACCCCGCCTGGCCGCAAGGCCGCATCGACGGCGCCCTCGCGGTCGGCGGCACCGAGACGGTGACCCTCGCGCAGCCGATCCCGGTGCACTTCGTCTACGACACCGCCTGGATCGACGCAGACGGCACGCTCGAATTCCGCGACGACGTCTACGGCTGGGACAAGGCGATCCCGAGCGCTGAAGCGAACACCGTCGCGCAGCCCTGCGGCAGCTAGCCCATCCGGCTCCCGCCGCTGAGGAACGGTTTCAGCAGCGCCAGATCCGCCGCACCCAACCGATCCGATGCGGTATTCGCCTGGTGCCAATAAGGATAGATCAGCGTGGGCTTGCTCACATCGTCGAGCTTCTTGCGCTCTTCACCCGCTGAGCTTCAGCTCGGCCGCCGGGAGATTGGATTTCAACTGCTCCTCGTTGCGCGCGCCGATCACTACGGAGGTGACGCCGGGCCGCCCCAATGACCAGGCGAGCGCGACGCTCGCGGCCGGCTGCTGCTTCGCCTCGGCGACTTCGACCAGCACCTCGATGATGTCGTAGAGCGCCTTCTCGTCATGGATCGGCGGCTCGCCCCAGTCTTTGAGGTGACGCCCTTCCGGCATCGGCTTGCCGCGCCGGTACTTGCCGGAGAGCAAGCCGCCGGCGAGCGGACTCCAGATCAGGATGCCGAGTCCCTGGTCGACGCTCACCGGCACCAGCTCGTATTCCGCCTCGCGCGCCTGCAGCGAGTAATAGATCTGCTGGCTGACGAAGCGCGCCTGGTACCGGGCATCGGAGGCAGCGAGCGCCTTCATGATGTGCCAGCCGGAATAATTGGAGCAGCCGACATAGCGCACCTTGCCGGAGCGCTGCAGCGCGTCGAGCGCATCGATCGTCTCCTCGATCGGCGTCTCACCGTCCCATTCATGCACCTGGTAGAGATCGATGGTCTCGCGCTTGAGGCGCTTCAGGCTCTCCTCGCAGGCCTTGATGATGTGGTGCCGCGAGAGGCCGCGGTCGTTCGGCCCCTTGCCCATCGGGAAGCGCACCTTGGTTGCGACCATCAGGTCCTTGCGCGCGCCATCCAGCGCCTGCCCGACCACGTCCTCCGAGACGCCGGCCGAATAGGCATTCGACGTGTCGAGCAGATTGCCGCCGGCATCGCGGTAGAGGTCGATCAGCCGTCGCGCCCCGGCGAGATCGATGTTGCCGGCCTTGTTGAAAAAGTCGCCCACCGAGCCGAAATTCATGGTGCCGAGGGTCAGGGTCGAAACCTTCAAGCCCGATCGTCCGAGCAAGCGGTATTCCATGGCATCGCCTTCCTGTTGATCTGCGCGGGTTCGGCCGAGGAGAACCGGCTGCCTGTGAAAGTATCGATGAGTCTAACCACAGCCCGCCGCACCCGCCAAGCGCCAGACTATCCTCCCCCGACTTCGGGGGAGGATGGGTGGGCAGCCGCACGCCCGCTGCGAGAACGCTAGAGCCGCCAGGGCAGGATCGCGGTGTCCAGCAGCGCTCGCCTGAGCACTCCCAATCGCTGGCGCTAAATCAAATCCCGGCCTGTCCCGAAGCTTCAGCGAAGGGGGATCGGCCCGGCCGTTTCACCTTTCGCCCGTGCCTCGCGATGCGCGACATAGGCGGAACTGGCGATGATGATGGCGACACCGCCCAGCACGGTCAGCGTCGGCAGCTCGCTCCAGAACATATAGCCGAAGATCACCGCCCAGATCAGCGCGCCGTATTCCAGCGGCGCCAGCAGCGAGACCTCGCCATAGCGGAACGCTTGGGCGAGGCTGAACTGCGCAATGCTGCCGGAGAGGGCGAGGATCGCGATCACCAGCCAGTCATGTCCGGATGGCGTGGTCCAAGTGAAGGGCAGCACCACGCCGAAGCCGACGATCAGGATCACCGAGGACCAGAACAGCATGGAATGGCTGCTCTCGGTCAGGCTCATCCGCCGCGTGATGTTGATGCCGAGCGCATCGCCGAAGGCGGCGCCCAAGGCCAGAACCGCGCCCCAGCCGAAGCCGGCGCCGCTCGGCTGGGTGATCACCAGCACCCCGGCAAAGCCGATGACGATGGCGATCCAGCGTCGCGGTCCGACATGCTCCTTCAACATCGGCACGGCCAGCGCGCACATGATCAGCGGGCTGACGAAGGTGATCGCCACGGTATCGGCGAGCGGCAGGAAGATGAGCGCGCCGAAGAAGGTGAGCAGCGTCGCGCCGTTCGCCGCCGCGCGGAACAGGTGCCAGCCGAAATGCCGGGTCTTCAGCGTCCGAAGCCCGCCCTGATGCTGCGCCACCGCCAGGGCGAAGAACGGCGAGACCAGCCGCGACAGCACCGCGATCTCGACCACGCTGAAGCCCGAGGTCAGCCATTTCGCGGCCGCATCCATCGCCGCAAAGGCAAAGACCGCGACCAGCATATAAGCGAGGCCGAGCAGCGGCTGACGGCGGAGGGCGGCAGGGGACATTGCTGGGACGGGTGATCTGCTGGCGGGAAGAGAGACTTAGCGCGCGGGAGGCGGCGCGTCCACGCCCCCCCCGCCGATCTCGCGAGCGCACTTTCATTCCGGCTCAACAGGATACAACGCGTGGCTGTCATTCCCGCCGACGCTCAGTGTTGCGCCGAGATACACTGGAAGATGCAAGCTGCGTGAATTGGTCAACACGGCCACCAACTTCCGCCGCCGCAAACAACCTGTGGTCGACTTTGGATATACTGCGCTTCGTTGCGGGCGTATAAGAGTATGTCGGTCGCCTTCGCGCGGGGCTGCGCCGAGCCGCCGACACGGATCAGAGCTGCCAACCCTGGGGGAGGGACCATGCGCTGCACTCCGCTTCTGACTCTTGTCGCAATCGGGCTAATGCTTGGTGCCTGCGCCGACTACTACAGCATTGGGCGCCGCACGACATTGCCTGCGAACAACTCCAAGAACGGCCTCGCCGTTCACCTTGATGCCCAGCAGCGCGTGGTCATGGTCGGCCCAACCGGCATCTACTGTGCGGAGCCCAGCCCGGATGCAATGGCCGCCTATGCTCAGGCAGCGGCATTGGGCGTCAGCATTCCCGGCCAAGGGGCCGGCTCGGGCGCCAGCGGATCCCAGAGCGACATCGCCAGCATCGGCCTGCGCACGCAATCCATCACCCTCATGCGTGACGCGCTCTATAGACTCTGCGAAGCGGGCGCCAATGGGAAAGTCTCCGCGATCAGCACCACCCAGCTCCTTGCACGTAGCCAGGATCTGACCGCCGTCGTTGTCGCAGTCGAGCAAGTGACCGGCGCCACCGCCGCAGCTCAATCTGCGCTCACCCATACCTCTAATGCGAACGCAACCGCGACGGCGATTGGCGGCGCGGACCAGATCGACGCGGCCAACAAGAACGTCGAACGCAAGGAGGCGACGCGTCAACGCGCGCAGGACGATCTCGACGCCAAGAAGGCCGAAGTCGACAAACAGGGGATGGTGGTCAATGCAGCGGAGAAAGCCGCCGCAGATGAAACCGATGAAGAGAAGAAACCGGGGCTCGAAGCCACGGCCAAAACCGAGCGGGAAAAGCTGGATACGCTGAAGCGCCAGCAGACGAACCTTGAGACCCGCCTTTCGAATGCGCAGGAGGCAGAGAGCCGCGCCCGGGACATCGCCGATAAAGTCGCGAGCCAGGGCATCGCGGCGGATACCAGCGCCGGGGCCGGGACTTCCGGCTCGAGCGAGTTCTCCGAGAATGCGTCGACGAGAGGCCTGACGGATGCGTCCGCCAAGGAAGTCGCGAAGTCGGTCGAGAACATGGTCACCACGGTGCTCAACAAGGACTACACCGGCGCCGATTGCATGGTGCTGCTGACCAACATCGCGACCATCAGCGTCGATGCCGAGCATAAGGAGCTGCTCGACAACACCCTGAAGCAATGCGCTGAGCTGCTCGCCACGAAGATTGAGGCTGAGAAGAACCAGTATCTGGTGGGCTCGGTGAGCAAGGATGACAGCACCGCCAAACTCACCGCCGCCCTCGACTTGGATCCGACATTCGAAGGCAAGCTCCAGAAATTTATTGATGACCACGCTCCGGGCGCCCCGATGACGAATTTTCTGACGCATGGTCGCTTCGCCGATCTGAGGCAGCAGGCCGTCGCCGAATTGTTGCCCTAGGCGAGGAGGATACGATGGCAACCGAAATCGCAACGAGTGAAGACGTGAAAAAAGAGGAAGTTGGCGCGCAGATTCAGAGCTACATCAAGCGCGACAAAGCCATTCGCGTCGACGCGAAACAGGAGAGTGACGGCAGCTGGACGGTCAACGCCGAAATTCCGAAGCGGCGGCCATAATCCGCGCTAATTCCGCTTGCCCATTAACCCTGGGTTCTTTCTTGCATCGCCTGAGCGAGCTAAGCTTGCTCGATGTACCGCCTCGCCCCCGGCATCAAGCAGAATCCCGAGAAACGCTGGGCCTTGCCCGACCGCGTCTTCTTCGCCTGCGGCGCCTGCCACATCCTGGCGTACGCTTTCCTGAAGCGCTTTCCCGACCATGGCTTCCGCGCGCTCTGGATCAAGCCGGCGCCCGGTTTCAAGGGCAACCACATCATCGCGACCAATGATGACGGCGCCGCCTTGGACTATCACGGCTTCAGCCGCTTCGAATTCTTGATGGCGCATATGCATGCAAAAGCGAATCGCTGGTGGCCCGGCTGGAATTCGACGCTGATCGAACTGCCGCCGGACGTGCTGGTCTCCGAAGCGAAATCTCGCACCTATGACGGCCTCTGGCTCCGCGAGCCCAAACAGTTCCTGCACGACGCCATGCCGCGCGCGGAACGCTATCTCGACTGCATACTCCCGAATTCAGCACGCGCGACAGCAGCAGACTGAGCGCGCCGTTTGTGGTATGATCGCTCTGTTGTTTGACAGAGTGAACTCGCATTGAACGCAGCTTGCGCGCGAAGCAGCGACGCGCGCACGCGCCGAACCAAAGGCGGAACCTTTACCGGACGTTTACAGAATGAGGGGTCGGTATTGACCGCACGATGCGCGAAAGGCGTTCTGCGCCAGCGGCTTGATTTGATTTTCGCCGCTTTGACGCGGCCGACCCCGTAAACGTAAATTTGGCCGCCGCGCTTCAGGGAAATTCGTCGTGCTGCGGGAGGTCATCGGTGATGGTGTACCAGGGCGCCTTCGACCCGACGAAGATATGCGCGGTGGGGCGGATCGACGGTGCGTCGATCAATGTGCCCATGGCGACATGCACATACTGTCCTTCGCGCACCACCGAGTAGAGCAGCGAGCCGCAGGCTTTGCAGAGCGTGTTGTTGCCGGTCTCTTCGCCATAGATCAGCAGCGCCTCGGCGCCGGCGGTGAGGCGGAGCTTCGCGCGGGCGATGCCGGCGAAGGGCTTGAACGCGGCGCCCGTCGTGCGGCGGCAGTCCGAGCAATGGCAATTCATCGCGTATTCGAAGGAGTCCTCGACGGCGTATTGCACCGCGCGGCAGTAGCAGGCGCCCTGCAGTTCTTTTGCGGTCATCCCGCGGCGGCCGCGGCGTCCCGTGTGCTGCGGCGCTCGCGGATGCTTTCGCTCTTGAGCTGCCCGCAGGCGGCCATGATGTCCTCGCCGCGCGGGGTGCGGACCGGGCTCGCATAGCCGGCGTTGAACACGATCTCGGCGAATTTCGAGATCGCCTCGTTGGTCGAGCGCTCGAACGGGGCGCCGGGCCAGGGGTTGAACGGAATGAGGTTCACCTTGGCCGGAATGTCCTTGATCAGCTTCACCAGCGCGCGGGCATCGGCGGGGCTGTCATTGACGTCCTTCAGCATCACGTATTCGAAGGTGATGCGGCGCGCGTTGTTGAGCGTCGGATAATCGCGGCAGGCCTGCATCAGCTCGGCGATCGGGTACTTCTTGTTGATCGGCACGATCTTGTCGCGGAGCTCGTCGGTGACCGCGTGCAGCGAGATCGCCAGATTGACGCCGAGCTCGGCGCCGGCGCGGCCGATCATCGGCACCACGCCGGCCGTGGAGAGTGTGATCTTGCGCTTGGAGATCGAGATGCCCTCATGGTCCATCACGATCTTCAGCGCCTTGGCGACGTTGTCGTAATTGTAGAGCGGCTCGCCCATGCCCATCATGACGATGTTGGAGAGCAAGCGTCCATCCTGCGGGCTCGGCCATTCGCCCAAGCTGTCGCGGGCGTTCATCACCTGGCCGACGATTTCGCCGGAAGAGAGGTTGCGCACCAGGCGCTGCGTGCCGGTGTGGCAGAACTTGCAGGTCAAGGTGCAGCCGACCTGGGAAGAGACGCAGAGCGTGCCGCGATCCGCTTCCGGGATGTGCACCGCTTCCGCTTCCTGGCCGTCCTGGAACTTGAGCAGCCATTTGCGCGTGCCGTCGATCGACTCGCGGTCGACGCTGATGCCGGGCCGGCCGACCTCGAAGCGCTCGGCCAGCGCCGCGCGGAACGGCTTGGCGAGGCTCGTCATCTTCTCGAACTCGGTCTCGCCGCGATGATAGATCCAGTGCCAGAGCTGGCGCGCGCGGAAGGCGGGCTCGCCGATCTCCTGCATGAGCTGGGTCAGCTCCTCGCGCGAGAGGCCGACCAGCATGCGTTTGGCGTCGGGGCTGAGCGGCGGCGCTTCGAAGACTTCGGCGTGGTGCGAAGTGCTCATTTGCAGGCTTTCACCGCGGCGTCATAGCCCTTGCCGAAGCCGGTGAGGAAATAGGTGTCGCGCACCTTCTCGCCCTTCTTCGAGATCGCATCGACCACAAGGTAGTTGTAGCGCTTCATTGCCGCGACGATCTGCTTGTCCTGGCCGCTGCTCTCGGCCCAGGCGCGGCCGACGGCGAATTTCTTCAGGGTGAACTTCTTGCCCTTGCCGGCCTTGGCGCCGATCGTGACGGTCACGTTCTTGCCGTCCTGCGGCAGGAAGCCGAGCACGATCGAGACCTGGTCCTTGGCCGCTGCATCGGGCGCCTGGATCACCATCACCGCCGCCGACCCGCGGCTCTCGACTTTGCCGATCGTGCCCTGCGGCTCGCCCTGGGTGTAGCACATCAGCCGGCCCTTATCCTCGAAGGTATAGGCCGACCAGGACTTGAAGGTGCCCACCGCCGTCGGCGTCGCGGCCGCAGCCGCCGCGGTGGCATCCGGCGCCGGATCCTGGGCGAAAGCCGACCCCGTCACGGCGAGGCTCAGGGCAAGGCCGGCGAAGAGTGATCTGAGAATGGGTTCCATCCGCCGGGATGTATCAGGTGCATCGCGGAAAATCCACCCGGGAAAGGCAAATGTGATCGGCCGTGTTATTCGGGATTACCCAATGCTTTCAAACGGTTCTTCTTCCAGATCGGCAATCCGTGGCGATGCTTTTTCTGCTGCGCCGCCTGCGGCCCGCCGACCCGGACCGGCCGCTCGGCGAAGCGCCCCAGGCTGATCATGCGGTCGTACATCACGATCGCACCGGCAACCGCGAGATTGACGCAGAACTTGGTCGGGATCTTCACGATGAAGTCGCAGCGTTCCTGCAACGCCGGCGAAAGCGAATCCTGCTCGGCGCCGAGCACATAGGCCGCGGCGACCGGATGGGTGAAGCTCGGCAGGTCGACCGCATCCTCGGTGATCTCGATGCCGATCAGGCGGCAGCCGAGCGGCATTGTGAAGCTCTCGACGTCGTCATAGAGCTGGACCGGCAGGCTGTTGAAGGCGGCCGACGTGTCGCTGGCCAGCACCGTCGGCACGTTGAACTCGGCCTTGATGGCGAAGGCGAAGCTCGCGTTGAAGGCATGCGCGGTCCGGAGCACGGCGCCCAAGTTCATCGGCTTCGAGATGCCCTCGACGCCGAGGCCGAAATAGCCGCGCATCTTCGGCCCTGGCCCGGCCATGGCATTGGAGGCGCGGTCGCGCCCCCGGTTATCGCGCATGTTCTCGCTGTCATTCATGGCGGGAAGATAGCGCGCTAATCGGCGGGCGCCAGGGGCTTTTCCTGGGGTTTTTCGGATGCCTTTTCCGGCTCCTTCGGCTGGCGGGTCGCGAGCACCAGGCCGATCACGATCACGACGCTGCCGAGGATGCCGTCGCGCGTCGGCGTCTCGTGCAGGATGAAGTAGCCGAGGATGGTCGCGACCACTGGCTGGCCGTAGCCCATCAGCGAAGCGAGTCCGGTCGAGACCGTCTTCAGGCCGCGGTTGAAAAGATTGTAGCTGGCCAAAGTGAGCACCGCGTAACCGACCACATAGGCCCAGTTCTGCGGCGTCACGGGAATCGGACGGGCTTCCAGAAGCGTCACGGGCAGCGCGCCGATGGCGGCCCAGAAAATCAGCCAGAAAGAGACGATTTGCGTATCGTAGATTCGACAGAGCCGCGCGGAAATCAGCAGCGACCCGGTGTAGAAGAACGCGGCCGCCACCGCCATGAGATCGCCGGCGACGCTGGAACCCCCGCTGGTATCGGCATCGGCAACCATGAGGAGCAGGCCGCCGAAGGCGATCAGCCCGCCGGTCGCCACCCGTCTGGTGATCCGCTCCTTGAAGATGAGGTAGTTCGCGATCGCCGCGATCAGCGGATAGACCATGACGAGGACGGTGCCCTCGAGGATCGTGGTCCGCACCAAAGCCGCGTTCCAGAAGCAGAGATCGCCGGCGAGGCAGAGACCCGCGAAAGCGGCCCAGACCATGGCCTTCGGCGGCAGCAGGAACGAGCGCCGGATCAGGATCAGCGCGATCGGCAGCGCGATCGTAAGGCGCCAGAACGCCGTCGCCGCGGGATCGACCGGGCTGTCGCGCACGAGCACAGGACCGATTCCCGAGAGGATAACGGCCAGCACCATCAGATTGATCGCTGCGCGCAAGGCGCCCCCGGATCCCTGTCTCCGAGCCGAAGCCGGAACACCGACTCGGATGTGATTTTTGTCCCCGGCCACACTCTCGCGGCTTTTCCGCCGCGTCAAACAAAAGTTGTCGAGATCACACGGGCATCTGTATGCAGGTTGGATTTCTCAGATACGGAAAATCCCGACCCAGGGCCAGCCGAGCGCTCCGGGATGCTGCTCGACGCCGATCTGCTGACCGAGCCTCAGGCGGGAATAGATGTCGCAGTCGATTTCGCGCGTGGCGAGCGTGGTCGGCGTCGGCCAGCCCAGCAGCTCCAGGTGGCAGTGCTTCGTCGTGCGGCCCTTGTGATGGCTGACCGTGGTGTAGAGCTGCTGGACCGAGGCCGCGATCACCGTCGGTGGCGCGCGATCAAGTTCGATGTTGAAGTCTCTGAGCTCGGAATAGGCCGTGACCGTCGCGCCGATCGTGCCGATCAGGATGAGTTCAATCAGGACCAAATGGGCACGCGACGATCGCCCCATCCAGGCGAGTGCCGCCACGACCAGCAGAAAGACGGTGCCGAGACCGATCGTCAATGCGGCACCGTAGGGCGCGCTTTGGTCGATCAAGAACGGGAACCGACCGTAGCTCATATGCAAGCCGTCGACGAACGCGTTGATCGCGATGCCGGTGCTGATCGCCAGCATGCAGGCGGCGCGAACCGGGAAAGGATCGCGGCCGACGGCCGCTGCGGCTGTTCCGTCTGCGAAGCCGCCGGCCAAGTGGTTCAGCGCCGGAACGATCAATTCTCCGGTTCTTGCCGCCTCGTCTTGGTCGCTGTTGCTGGGCTTTACCACGACCCACAGGCGGCCGTTATGCGCGTTGATTTCCCGCAGCCGTCCGCCGCCCTCGCAGGCCGCCACCAGCCGCAGGATGTTGGCGCGCAGCTTGCCATCGAGCTGCAGCTTGCGATGCAGGGCAAGGTCGTCGCTCAAGACATAGATGGCGTCGTCGAATTTGGCGTCACCCGTCTGGCATTCCTTGGTCAGTCCGATGGCCTTCGAAAATTGGTCGAAGCTGCCTTCGGGCTTCAGGGTGAAACGGAATGCCTGGTGGCAGGAGACGCCGACCCGGATTCTCCGCACGCTCCCTTTGACGATCCTAGCGTCGTACTCGTAGGGGATGCCCCGTGTGTTCAGCATGTCTCCATGCCAGGACACGGACAAGCGATAGAACAGCGAAGAGACCGCGGCGACGCCGAGTGTGATGAAACCGAAGAAGAACCACATCGTCGCGCCGCTCCCCCGACGGCCGCGGGAGCACAACACAACCGTTCCGATGTCGCAAGGGCGTCAGAGCGTGCCGGATTTGAGCCCTGCGAGCACCAGTTGCAGCACGGCCTTGATCTCAGCGGTCGTGTCGCGGCCGCCGGATTCTTTCACGTGGTAGGGGTGGTGGAAGCGCGATGTGGCGTTGAGCACGGCCACCGCCGCCGTGTCCGGATCCTCGACCTTGAAGGCGCCTTGCGCGACGCCGTCGCGGATGATGGCCGCGATGTGTTCGTGGAGTTCGGCGACATGGCCTTCGACCACGGCGCGCGCTTCCTGGGCGATCGCGTGATAGGCCTCGAACAGCGCCGGGTCGCTCAGCACCTTGGTGCGCTTTTGCGCGGCAAGGGTCAGCACCCAGCGCTCCAGCCGCTCGGCGGCGTCGCCGTCCTCGACGACGATTGCGCGCAGCGGCGTCATGATCTTTTTGAGCCAGCGCTCGGCGACCGCGTCCTGGAGCTCGGACTTGCTGGCGAAGTGGCGATAGACGTTGGCATGGCTCATCTCGAGCGCACGCGCAACGTCCACCACGGTGGTCTTGGCGATGCCGTGTTTCCGCAGCAGGTCCTCCGCCGCCCCGAGGATGCGGTCGCGGGTCTCGGTGCCTCTGCTCTCCGGCTCAGTGGAGGCTGTCGCGGTCTTCTTCATACCCTCCTTATCAGGCGGACCGGCGCTCGCTGTCCAGCATCTGCATTTGCCGCTCGTCATAACGTGTGCCGAGGACGGCGCTGGCCGGGACGGCGGCCTCGATCTGCTTCAACTCGTCCGGGGAGAGCTTGATTTGCGTGGCCTGAACCGCCTCGGCGAGACGCTTCCGGTTCTTGGTGCCGACCAGCGGGATGATGTCCTCGCCGCGGGTCAGCGCCCAGGCGATCGCGAGCTGCGCCGAGCGCACGCCCTTGGTCTTGGCGATGCCTTCGAGCTTCTCCGCCAGGGTCAGATTGGCGGTGAGATTCTCGCCCTGGAAGCGCGGCGTGTGTCCACGGAAGTCGCCCGGCTTCGAGAAATCGCTCGCCTTCAGCCCGCCGAGCAAGCCGCGGCCGAGCACCCCATAGGCGGTGACCGCGATGCCGAGCTCGCGCAAGGTCGGCAGGATCTCCTGTTCGATGCCGCGGGTCATGAGGCCGTATTCGATCTGCAGCCCGGCGATCGGATGCACCTTGTGCGCCCGGCGGATGGTGGCCGCGCCCATCTCGGAGAGGCCGATGTGGCGGATGTAGCCGGCCTTCACCAGCTCGGCCATGGCGCCGACGGTCTCCTCGATCGGCACCGCGGGATCGAGCCGCGCCGGCATATAGAGGTCGATGTAATCGGTGTTGAGCCGTTTCAGCGAATAGGCGAGCGCGGTCTTCACCGCCGCCGGCCGCGCGTCGAAGCCGAGGAACGAGCTGTCGGGCGCACGCTGCGCGCCGAACTTCACCTGGATGAAGGCGCGTTCGCGTTTCGCACCTTTCAGCGCCTCGCGCAGCAGCAGCTCGTTATGCCCCATGCCGTAGAAGTCGCCGGTGTCGAACAGCGTGATGCCGGCTTCGAGCGCGGCGTCGATGGTGGCGAGACTCTCCTTGTCATCGGCCGGACCGTAGAAATCCGACATGCCCATGCAACCGAGACCGATCGCGGAGACGAGTGGCCCGTTCGAGCCGAGACGACGTTGTTCCATGGCAAAGCTCCTCCTGGGGAAACTGACGAATGACAAATTATGTAATCTGTCACTTTCGTCAAGAGGGGGCGCTGAATTTTTCTCTCAGGGCACCGACCGCCCGGTCGATGAAGAGCCGTGCCTTCAAGGCGAGGTGCCGGCCGGCTGGGTGGACAATGTGGACCGGGACGGCCGGTTGCGGCTCGTCCTCCAGCACGCGGACCAAGCTGCCTTCGGCTTCCGCGACGGCGGTTTGATACGACAGCAGCCTGACGATCCCGCCGCCGGCGACCGCGGCATCGAGCGCCGCCTGGACCGAGTTCACCGAGAGCCGCGGCTGGATCGCGACCGAGACCGCCCCGCCGGCGCGCTCGAAGCTCCAGCGGTCGGCGACCGGGCGCACGCCGGTGGTGGCGATGATCGCGTGGCGGCTGAGGTCCTGGATCCGCCGCGGCGCGCCTTGGGCGGCGACGTAATCCGGGCTGGCGCAGCAGATCCGCTGCACCTGTCCGACCAGGATCGCCTGCAGGCTGGAATCCGGCAGCTGCGCGATCCGCAAGCCCAGATCGATGCCCTCGTCGATATAGGAGACGATGCGGTTGAGGAGCAGCAGCGAGACATCGACTTGGCGGTATTCGGCCATGAAGGCCTGCACGATGGGCAGGATGTGCAGCCGCCCGAACATCTCCGGCGCCGTCACGGTCAGCAGCCCCTGCGGCACCTGCTGCTCGCCCGCCGCCGAGAGCTCCAGCTCGGAAAACTCCGCCAGCGCCCGGCGTGCCCGCTCGAGATACCGGGCGCCGGCATCGGTCAGCGCCACCGCCCGCGTGGTGCGGTTGAAGAGCCGGATCCCCAGCCGGTCTTCCAGGCTTGCCACGGCACGGGTCATCGCCGCCGGCGCCCGCCCCAGCTGCCGCGCGGCGCCCACGAAGCTGCCGGCCTCGGCCACGGCGACAAAGATCTCGACGGTTTCCAGGCGATCCATGATTACTTCGAAATATGAAATAGAGTGCGCCAGATTAAGCTATTTATATCTCGTTCGGAAATAATAAATCTAACGCTCTCGCAGCTCTGGAGATACCCATGCGTCCCATCACCCTCTATGGCTACAAGCTCTCCGGCCATTCGCACCGGGCCGAGCTGATGCTGCGGCTCCTGGGCCTGCCGTTCCGCTTCCAGGAGGTCGATATCTTCGCCGGCGCGCAGCGGACCGAAAGTTTTCGGCGCATGAACCCGTTCGCGACCGTGCCGGTGATCGATGACGGCGGGACGGTGGTCGCGGATTCGGTCGCGATCCTGGTCTATCTCGCCCAAGCCTATGACCCGGCCCGGACCTGGCTGCCCGCGGATCCGGCGAAAGCGGCCGAGGTTCAGCGCTGGCTTTCGGTGGCGCAGGGCTGGCTGGCCTTCGGCCCGGCCCGCGCCCGGGTCGTGCAGAAGTTCGGTGGCAAGCATGACCTCATCACCGCCCAGGCCCTGGCCCATCGCCTCTACCAGGTGCTCGAGGACGAACTCGCGGCCCGTAGCTTCCTGGTCGGTGACCGGGCGAGCCTCGCCGACGTCGCGCTCTACAGCTACACCGCGGTGGCGCCGGAGGGCGGCGTCGCGCTCGACGCCTATCCGGCGATCCAGGACTGGCTGAAGCGGGTCGAAGCCCTGCCGCGTTTTGAAGGAATGCCGAAATGATCGTCTCCACGCACCCTGGACCCTGGCATGAAGGCGAGCAGGCGGCGCAGGCCCGCGCCGGCACCGCCGCGCATATGGCGGAGATCGGGCCGAAGGTGGTCCGCGACTTCATGCCGGACCAGCACCGCCAGTTCTTCGAGCAGCTGCCCTTCATCGTGGTCGGATCGCTGGACGCGGAGCAGCGCCCCTGGGCCTCGATCGTCTCCGGCATGCCGGGCTTCGCCAGCAGCCCGCATCCCAAGCGCCTGGAGATCGAAGCCAACCCGCTGCCCGGCGATCCGCTCAATGATGCGCTCAGCGTCGGCAACACGCTCGGCCTTCTCGGGATCGAGCTCCCGACCCGGCGCCGCAACCGAATGAACGGGCAGATCGTCGGCCGCGACATGGCGGGCTTCGCCGTCCATGTGCGCGAGAGCTTCGGCAATTGCCCGCAATACATCCAGCGCCGCGATTATACCGCCTTCACGCCGAAGCCGGGCGTGGTCGAAGCCTTCGCCGCGTTGCCCGCGGAGGCCAGGGAACTGATCGGCCGCGCCGACACGATGTTCGTAGCCTCGGGGGTGAAGCGCGAGGACGGCACGTTCAGCGTCGATGTCTCGCATCGCGGCGGCCAGCCGGGCTTCCTCGGGCTGGACCGGGATGGCGCGATCGTGGTGCCGGATTTCCGCGGCAACGGCTTCTTCCAGACCATCGGCAATCTCCTCGCCTATCCACACGCCGGCTTGCTGATCCCGGATTTCGCCACCGGCGATCTCCTGCAGCTGACCGGAACCGCCGAAGTCGTCTGGGACGGGCCGGAGGTCGAGGCCTATCCGGGTGCGGAACGGCTGTGGAAGGTGAAGGTGCAATCGGGCCGCTGGCTGCGCGCCGGTTTCCCGTTGCGGTTCGGCGAGCCCGAACTTTCGCCGCGATCATTGGCCGTGGGGGTCTACGGCGGGTGAGGTTGCGCTCCGTGCAACGCTGGTCACCGGTCCTTGCGGTTGTCGGAGTGTCACACGGCGGCGAACATGGCCGTCCTGCCAGTAGTGAATCCCAGCCGGAGTAAGTCGCGTGAGCAATTTGGCCGCAACCGCTGAACGGAGCGATGCGGAGAGGACGGCCCTGGCCGTCCTGGGCGCCATCAGCTTCAGCCACCTGCTGAACGATATGATGCAGTCGCTGGTGCCTTCGATCTATCCGATCCTGAAGAGCGAATACATGCTCTCCTACACGCAGATCGGCCTCATCACGCTCACTTTCCAGATCACCGCTTCGCTGCTTCAGCCGGTGGTCGGCTACACCACCGACAAGAAACCGCAGCCCTTCGCGCTCCCGGTCGGCATGGGCTGCACGCTCGTGGGCTTGCTGCTGCTCGCCTTTGCCGGCAGCTATCCGATCCTGCTGCTCGGGGCAGCGATGGTCGGCATGGGCTCTTCGGTCTTCCATCCGGAATCCTCGCGCGTCGCACGCCTCGCTTCCGGCGGCCGCCACGGCTTGGCGCAATCGATCTTCCAGGTCGGCGGCAATGTCGGCTCGGCGTCCGGCCCGCTGATGGCGGCCTTCATCATCCTGCCGCACGGCCAGGCGAGTCTTGCCTGGTTCTCCGGCGCGGCCTTGGTCGCGATGGCGGTGCTCTACGGCGTCGCCAGTTGGTATCAGGCGCATCGCAAGGCCCGCGCCGCGAAGCCGCGCTCGGAATATGTCCCGCCGAAGCTCAGCAAGCGGCAGGTCACGGTTGCGCTGCTGGTCTTGCTCGCCCTCATCTTCTCGAAGTTCTTCTACACCGAGAGCCTGCGGAGCTATTACACCTTCTATCTGATCGACCGCTTCCATGTGTCGGAGCAGATGTCGCTGGTCTTCCTCTTCGTCTATCTCGGTGCCTTCGCCGCGGGCACGCTGGCCGGCGGCCCGATCGGCGACATGATCGGCAGGAAGCGCGTGATCTGGTTCTCGATCCTGGGCCCGCTGCCCTTCACCCTGCTGCTGCCGCACGTCAATCTGTTCTGGACCGTGGCATTGACCGTGGTGATCGGCGTGATCCTCTCATCGGCCTTCTCGGCGATCCTGGTCTATGCGCAGGAGTTGGTGCCGGGCCGCGTCGGCATGGTCGCAGGCCTGTTCTTCGGCCTCGCCTTCGGCATGGGCGGCATCGGCGCCGCGGTCTTGGGCGATCTCGCTGACCGGACCAGCGTCGAGTTCGTCTATTCGGTCTGCGCCTGGTTGCCGGCGATCGGCCTGTTGACGGTGCTGTTGCCCAATCTCGAAACCGCGCGCCAGCGCAGCCGCAAGGCGGCCGCGGCCTGAGCCTCGGCTCTAGCGACGCCGCTCTTGCGCCCCAACGCCGCGCGCTCCATGGTGCGGTCCTGCCCTCATAGGATCGCACCATGGATCACGAGCATCATCACCACCATCACCACCCGGTTCATCCCGCGCCGCAATTTCGTGACCTGCCCGCAGTGCCGAGCGACGGCAGCCCGATTCAGATCGACGTCTGGCGCGGCAATCTGATCGAGAGCCGGCACGCAGTGCATGGTGCGGTGGTCGATTCCCATGGCGGCGTCATCGCCGCCTGGGGCGATTTCGAGGCGCCGATCTACGGACGCTCGGCGATCAAGCCGCTGCTCGCCTTGCTGCTGGTCGAATCCGGTGCCGCCGATCGCTACAAGCTCACCGATCGCGAGATCGCGCTCGCATGTGCCTCGCATAGCGGCGAGCCGGGTCACGTCGATGCGGTGAAGGCCTGGCTCGGCAATGTCGGCCTCTCGGTCGATGATCTCGAATGCGGACCGCAGGCGCCGAGCTACGAGCCGGCCCTGCGCGCGATGTATGAAGCGCATGAAGGCCCGACCCGCGCGCGCAACAATTGCTCCGGCAAGCACACGGGGTTCCTGACCGCGGCGACGCATCTCGGCTTTCCGACCAAGGGCTATATCCAGTACGAACATCCGGTGCAGCAGCGCCTCGTCGGCATCCTGGAGCAGATGTCGGGCTTCTCGCTGAACGACGTGGCGCGCGGCGTCGATGGTTGCGGCATTCCGACCATCGCCTTCCCGATCGGGCACCATGCGTTTGCGATGGCGCAGTTCGCCGATCCGCATCATCTCCCCGATGGACGCGCCGATGCCTGCCGCCGCATCGTGCGCGCGATGACCACCGAGCCCTGGTATGTCGCCGGCACCAACCGCTATTGCACCAAGGTGATGGAAGTCACCGGCGCCAAGGCGGCGATCAAGACCGGCGCGGAAGGCGTCTATATGGGCGCGCTGCCGGAACACGGACTCGGCATCTGCCTGAAGGTCGCCGATGGCGGCGGCCGTGCTTCCGAAGTCGCGATGGGCGCGGTGCTGCGCCATCTCGGCGTGATCGACGAAGCCGCCGAGAAGAAACTGCAGCCGACCCTGGAGCCGGAGATCAAGAACTGGGCCGGCACCATCACCGGTCGCATCGCGCCAGGCACCGAGGCAAGATTCTAGATGCGTGCGCTGCAATGCCAGGCGCTCGGCAAGCCCGGCGATCTGAAGCTTGTCGATCTTCCCGACCTGCCGTCACCGAAGGCCGGCGAGATCAAGGTGAAGGTCGCTTCGGCGGGCTTGAACTTCGCCGACACGCTGATGATCGCCGGCCAGTATCAGCAGAAGCCGGATCTTCCCTTCACGCCCGGGCTCGAGATCGCGGGTACGGTGCTCGAGGTCGGTCCACCGGTCGACCGGGGCGAGACCCGCATCAAGGTCGGCGATCCGGTGATGGCCGCGGTCGATCATGGCGGCTTTGCCGAACAGGCGCTGGTGCGCGCGGCCGATGCCGTGCCGATTCCCGCCGGCATGGATCCGGTGGTCGCGGGCGGTTTCGTCATCGCCTATGGCACGTCCTATGGTGCGCTGGTGTGGAAGGCGCGGCTGAAGGAAGGCGAGCTGCTGCTGGTGCATGGCGCCGCCGGCGGCGTCGGCCTGACGGCGGTCGAGATCGGCAAGGCGCTTGGCGCCAAGGTGATCGCGACCGCGGGCGGTGCCGACAAATGCACGGTGGCGCGCGAACACGGCGCCGATTGGACCATCGATTACAAGACCGAGAACGTGCGCGACCGGGTGAAGGCGATCGCCGCCGAGCTCGGGCGCGACGGCGTCGACGTGGTCTATGATCCGGTCGGCGGCGAGATCTTCGATGCATCGCTGCGCTGCGTTGCCTGGGGGGCGCGGCTGCTGGTGGTGGGATTCGCGGCCGGGCAGGTCCAGAAGATCCCGGCCAACATCCTGCTGGTGAAGAATATCGACGCCCAGGGTTTCTATTGGGGTTCCTACCGCCGGCATCAGCCGGGGCTGATCCTGGATTGCTTCGCGGGTCTCGGCCGGCTTTACGCCGCGGGCCGCCTCAATCCGCATATTTCCCACCGATTCGATCTCGAAAATTATTCACAAGCTTTCGATATCCTGGTGGCACGCAAGTCGACCGGCAAGGTTGTGCTGACGACCTAAGCGAGGCCTCACCGGCACCAGGGTCTTGCGCCCCGGCTCGACTTGGCTAGGATGCGCGTAACAAAACCGTCTTTGAGAATCGGCCGCCCATGCTGTCCGAATCGCGCCTGCTCCTGAAGCTCTGGCTGAAGAATCCGCGGAAGATCGGCGCGGTCGCGGCGAGCGGCCCGGAGCTTGCCGCCGCCATGGCGCGCCACATCCCGCAGAATGCCGAAGGCTATGTGGTCGAGCTCGGCGGCGGCACCGGCCCGGTGACCCGCGCCATCCTCGATACCGGCGTGCCACCGGATCGCCTGATCGTGGTCGAGCGCGATCCGGTCCTGCATCGCCACCTGGCCGAGCGCTATCCGAACGTGCGGGTGCTGCAGGGCGACGCGATGCATCTCCAGCAGCTGTTGCGTGACCGGAATATCCACCCGGTGAAGTGCATCGTCTCCAGCCTGCCGCTGCTCATCATGAAGAAGGCGATCCAGCACCGGATCGGGATGCAGGCCTTTGCCGTGCTGGAGCCCGGCGCGCCGTTCATCCAGTTCACCTACGGCCTGTTCTCGCCCTTGAACCGCCGCCAGCTCGGCGTCAGCGGCACGGTCGAAGACCGCGTGCTGCAGAACCTGCCGCCCGCCAGCGTCTGGCTCTACCGCAAGGGCGGCGGCCACCACCACGCCGCAGCGGCTTAGGGTTCTACGCCTCTTTATCCTCATAAATGAAATACACCAGGTCGAGCGGCGGCGGCGCCACGCGGGTCGATGAGATCATGGAATGCGCCTGGCCGCGATGATGGGTCTGGTGGTTGAAGAAATGCGCCAGCACCGGAAGCATCTCGGATGATTTCGGCTCGCCCGCGGTGTTCTTGTACTCGAAGACGGAATCGATCCGCGCCTGCGGCAAGGCGCGGAAGAATGCGATGATGCGCTGGTCCTCGGCCTCGCGCGCCGCGGTCAGCTCGGCGAAATCCTCGTAGGGCGCCTCGTCCAGGCGCTTGTGGTCGCTGAGCTTGCCGGTGAAGCGGCCCAGCCAGATGCGGTCGGTGACGACCATGTGGTTGAGGGTCTTGGCGATCGAAGGGAAGAAGCCGGCGCGCGGTGCGTGGATCTCTTCAGGTTCGAGCTGGGCGACCACGCCGTAGATCCGGCGGTTGGCCCAGCGGTTGTAGCGCGCCATGCGCTCGAAATGTGCTTTCATCCCCACAGCTCCCGAAACGACCTCGGGCCGGCAATTATTCCGGCCGAGCTTCAGTCACGAATCAAAACAGATTCGCCCTCGATTCCCAACCACGACTCTCGGGAGCCGTCGCGGTTGGGTTCGAGGGAGCTGAAGAAGAAGATCGAACTGGAAGCCGCTCAAATGCACGGCTCGTTACGCCTTCCAGAACGGCTTCTCGTACTCGGCAGAGACTTCGGCGCGGCTGACGCCGATGTCGCTGAGGATATAGTCCGGCATCTGGTAGAGGTGGGTGCGGGCGCGGCGGCGCTCCGTCCATTCGGAGACCCGGTTGAACAGACCGACCAGGCCTGCACCGATATAAGAGTTGCGACGCACGCTACCCAAATTGCTGATGACCTGTGCCATGATTTCCCTCACATCTCACTGGGTCCTGGCCGGGAGTGGCCGTTGCCCTTGGCCATAACCTGTGCTTGAAATAGCGCTGGCACAAATGATCGTTTCTAACTTGTTCTGTTAGGTGACCTCACAAGTCACGAGCCGAGGTAAGTCCCTGATCCATGGCTGCTTTTCCGCCCCTCAAGGCCGTTCGCTACTTCGAAGCCGCCGCCCGCCATCTCAGTTTCTCGAAGGCGGCCGAAGAGCTGAACGTGACCCATTCCGCGATCAGCCATCAGATCAAGGCGCTGGAGGAATGGGTCGGCCAGCCCCTGTTCGACCGCACCGGCCGCGCCCTGCGGCTGACCGAGGGCGGGCGCCAGTTCCTGCCCCCGGTCCGGAGCGCGTTCCAGCAGCTTGCCGATGCGGCGCAGGACCTGCGGGCGCTCTGCCATGGCGGGCCGCTGACCGTCAGCGTGCTGCCGTCACTGGCTTCGAAGTGGCTGGTGCCGCGCCTGTTCGATTTCCGCGCCAAGCATCCGGAGATCGAGGTCCGGATCTCCGCGACCGAGCGCGTCGAGCAGATCGGTCAGGGCGGCATCGACATCGCGATCCGCTACGGCCGCGGCAAATGGCCGAATGTCGATTCCGAGCTGCTCCTGAAGGATGATCTTTTTCCGGTCGTGAGCCCAGGTCTGCTCAGCGGCGACACGCAGCTCAAGGATCCGCGCGATCTCGCCAACTTCACCCTGCTCTCCGACACGACCTGGCAGGCGGCGCAGTTCGATTTCTGGCAGCAATGGCTCGAGCATGCCGGCGTCACCGGCCTCGAATTGAAGGCCGGCGGGTTCAGCTTCAATTACTCGAACCTGCTGATCCAGGCGGCGATCGACGGGCTCGGCGTGGCGCTCGGCAACACCATGCTGGCGAGCGACGACCTGCGCGCCGGACGGCTGGTGCGGCCATTCGACATTTCGGTGCCCTTGGATACCGGCTATTACGTGGTCTACGTGCGCGACGCGCTGAAACGTCCGAAGATCAAGGCCTTCCGCGACTGGGTCATCGACCAGGTCGCACCCTTCCGCGCCGAGATGTCGCCCGAGAACGAGAAACTCGGTGAGACCCTGGGTCAGAAGCTCGGCAAGAAACTCGACGGCGCGCCCGTCCAGTAATTCCGGTCAGTGATCGAACAGCGCGGGCTCTTTCGGGCTGCGCGCCGGCACCGCGAGATCCGTGGTCTCCGCGGGTGCGGGCTCTGCCGCGGGTGCGGCGGGCGGTGCCGACTGCACTTCCGGCGTGGGCGGCGGGACGACCGCGGCGGTCGTGGTCGCCGGCGCTACCGCGGCGGTCGTGATCGCCGGCGCTGGTGTCGGTTCAGGCGCAGGCGCTTGCGGCAGCGCTTCCTGGGTCACGCTGCTGGCAGCGGGCGGCGTCGGCTGCGGCGCTGGGGCCGTCGCAACTTCGTTGTTGGTGAAGGACGGCACAGGCGCCGGTGGCGTCACCGAAGTTGCGCCGGGTTCAGGCGCCGGCGTCGGCACCGCGGCGGTGGTCGCCGGTGCGGGTGGCGGTGCCGGCTGCTGCAGGTCCAGCGGCTTGGTCACGGTCGGCGCGGCCGCCGTGGGCGCCGGTGCAGTCGACGGCACCGGCTGCAATTCCAGCGGCTCGGTCACGGTGGCGGCGGTGGGCGCGGGCGCAGGGACCGGTGCGGGCGCCGGCAGCGGCGCCGCTGCGACGGTGGGCTCCGCCGGAGCCGCGGCTGCCGCAGGTAAGGGCGCGGGTTCGGGCGCCGGGGCTGCCGCAGGTAGGGGCGCGGGTTCGGGCGCCGGGGCTGCCGCAGGTAATGGCGCGGGTTCGGGCGCCGGGGCTGCCGCAGGTAATGGCGCGGGTTCCGGCATCGGGGCTGCCGCAGCTACAGGCGCGGGTTCGGGCGCCGGAGTCGGCGCAGCGGCTTCGGCCGGCGCCGGCTGAGGCGCAGGTGCGGCGGCGGCAATCGGAGCCGGCGCGGGTGCCGGTTCGCCGGCAGGCGCAGGTGCCGGGACCGGCTCGGCTGGCGGCGTGGCCGCGGCTGTCGCGGTGCCGGGCAGGGCATTCTCGTCGCGCGGTTGCCAGGTCGCGGCCTGGGCCTTCGCGCGCACGACATCGGTCGGGCTCATGCCGCCTTCGAGCGCGGCGGCACGGGCCGATCCTTCCGCGGCGCCATTGGCGGCGGCGAGATCGAACCAGGTATGGGCCTGCACCAGATCCTTCGGCACGCCCTTGCCTTCGGCATAGAGCTGGCCCAAGGCGAGCATCGACGGTCCGTCCTTGGCGTTGGCGGCGGTCTGGAAGTGCTCCATCGCCTGGATGTAGTCGGGCTGGCCGGTATAGCCGGCCTGGAACAGCAGGCCGAGATTGTACTCGGCCTCTGTGCTGCCCAGGGCCGCAGCCTTCTCGAACCAGTCATGGGCGATCTTGGCGTTGCGGGTGACCGCATTGCCCTTGAGGTACATGACGCCGATCTCGTTGAGCGCAGAGCCGGTCCCGGCCTTCTCGAAATAAGTGACGGCGAGGCGGCCGTCGGGCTTCAGGCCCGGCCCGCCGTCGCGGAAGAGATAGGCGAGCTTCATCGCCGCCTTGGGATGGCCGAGATCGGCGGCACGCACGTACCAGCCGACCGCTTGCTCCAGATCCTGCTGCACGCCCTGGCCGGTCTCATAGAGGCGACCGAGCGAATATTGCGCATACATCTGCGATCCCTGGATCAGCTGGGCCGCATTGGGACCGAGCGCCGTGCCGTCGAATTTCGGCGCGAGGTCGAGCTCGGCGGCGATCCGGTAATAGGTGGCTGCCTGCTGATAGTCCGGCGCGCCGGCGGATCCCGATTCATAGAGCCGGCCGAGATTGTAGGCGGCGACCGGGTTGCCGAGCTTTGCCTCTTCATCCAGCAGCGGGATCGCCGCGGCGAAATCCCCCGCCTCGAGCGCGGCCTCCGCGGCGCGGTAATCGGCGTTTGCCGCTCCGAACGAGGCGACGAGGCTGATGGCGGTGGCGAGGAGAAGCGTTGAGCGGCGCATTGCGGGTCCCAAATCCTGAAGGTCGCGCGAAATCTAGCCGATGGCCGGGGTTGTTGCCAGGGCGGGATTTGTCAGCTTTTTACGGGCTTTAGAAGGAGGAGTTGGGCTCCTTCAGGAAGGCCTCTTCCTCCGGCGTCGAGACCCGGCCGAGGCAGACGTTCCGGTGGGGATAGCGGCCGAAGCGGAAGATGATCTCGGCATGCCGGGCGGCGTAGAGCAGTTGCACCGCGCCATCGACATTGTGCTCCGCGGAACACTCGACGGCGAGCGCGGCGAACAGCGCCAAGGCCCGCTTCTGGATCTTCGGATCCTCGCTGTGCTCGAACGGCAGGTAGGTGAAGCGGCGCTGCGTGAAGGTGAAGCTGCGATCGGCGCCGGACGCGACGATCGCTTGCGCAACGGCGAGCGCGCGGGTGTCGCTCGCAAAGGCGCGCGGGCTGCCGCGATAGATGTTGCGCGGCATCTGGTCGAGCAGGATCAGCAGCGCCAGCGCGCCCTCGGGCGTGGCCGTCCAATCCTCGAAGCCGCCCGCTTGCGCGGCCGCGACCGCATCGCCGAACTGCGCCCGGATCTCGGCGTCGAACGCGTCGTCGCGCTCGAAGCAGAGCAGCTGGACGCGGTCGGAAAACCAGAAGTCGAGAACCGTTTTGGGCTGCATCATGCGGCTTGATTCGCGGCGGCGATCCGCGCGATCGCCGGTCGCGCCAGCACCAGATCGGCGAGGCGCTTCACGCCGGGGAAGCGGCGATAGGTGTCCGGGCAGCAATCCTGCCAGATGGACAACATGGTGCAGAAGATATCGGCGGCGGAATAGCGATCGCCGAGGAAGTAGGGCCCCTTGGTGCGGAGATGTGCATCTATCCGGCTCCAGACCGCAGCGACTTCTTCCATCGCCTTGTTCACCACCGCCTCGGTCTCGCCGGTCGTGTGCCGGTCGGGATAGTAGTAGCGCAGCATCGCCGGCTGCAGCGTGTTGGTGAGATGCATGAGCCACATGGTGAAATGACCGCGCGCGAGCTCGTCGGTCTTCGGCGCGAGATTGGCGGCCGGATGGCGGTCCGCGATCAGCATGCACATAGCCGCGGACTCGGTCATGGTGAAACCGCCGTCGATAATGAGGGTCGGCACCTTGCCCGCGGGATTCATCGCCAGATATTCCGGCGACCGGTGCTCGCCCTTGCCGGTATCGACCAGCTTCAGCGAATAGGCGGCGCCCGCTTCCTCGAGGCAGCAATGCGGCGCCATCGAGGCCGAGCCCGGCGACCAATAGAGCGTGTACATTTGCGATTTCTCCCTCAAGATTTTTTTGCGATAGATTTTTCAGCGATGGTTTTTCGGAGATTAGCCGCTGAAGCGGCCCGTGCACCAGCCCTCCTTCGACTAAAGTATAACCGGCCGATCGGCCTGCTGGTGCGTTTCTAAGTTGCGCCGTCGTCCGCTGCGCTTAAAGCTCCCTGACGTGGTGCATCGTGACACGATATTCAGACTCGAGTCGCGATCATCCTGACCAAGAACGGCGTTGCCGCCAGCAAGCGGGAGGAATTGAGCATGTCGATACTCGACCGCGATCACATCGTTGCCCCCCTGAACTACACTCGATGGCTGGTGCCGCCGGCGGCGCTCTGCGTCCATCTCTGCATCGGGCAGGCCTATGCCTTCTCGGTTTTCAACCTGCCGATGACCAAGCTGATCGGCATCACCGATTCCGCGCCCGATGATTGGAAGTTGACCGATCTCGGCTGGATCTTCTCGATCGCCATCGTCTTCCTCGGGCTCTCCGCCGCGGTGGCCGGCACCTGGCTCGATCGCGTCGGTCCGCGCAAGGCGATGTTCACGGCGGCCTGCTGCTTCGGCGGCGGCTTCCTGGTCTCGGCGGTGGGCGTCGCGACCCATCAGCTCTGGATCATCTATCTCGGCTACGGCGTGCTCGGCGGTTGCGGCCTCGGCATCGGCTACATCTCCCCGGTGAAGACGCTGATCACCTGGTTCCCGGACCGGCCGGGCATGGCGACGGGCATGGCGATCATGGGCTTCGGCGGCGGTGCCTTCATCGCCTCGCCGTTGTCGGTCTGGCTCATGAATCATTTCAAGACCGACACCGATATGGGGGTGACCGCCACCTTCGTGACCCTCGGCATCGTCTATTTCGTCTTCATGTCGATCGGCGCCGTCATCGTGCGCGTGCCGGCGGCGAGCTGGCATCCGGCGGGCTACACGGCGCCGACCCAGGCGACCAAGCTGGTCACCACCGAAACCGTGCATGTCGACCAGGCGCTGAAGACACCGCAATTCTATCTGCTGTGGTGGGTGCTCTGTCTTAACGTGACCGCGGGCATCGGCGTGCTCGGCCAAGCCTCGGCGATGAGCCAGGAGATGTTTCCCGGCCGCATCACCGCCGAAGCGGCTGCCGGATTCGTCGGGCTGCTGAGCCTCTTCAACATGGCGGGACGATTCTTCTGGGCTTCGACGTCGGACGTGATCGGGCGCAAGAACACCTATTTCGTTTTCTTCGTCTTTGGCATGGTGCTCTACGCCGCCGTGCCGAGCACGGCGCATATGGGCAGCGTTGCTCTCTTCGTGCTCTGCTACGGCGTCATCCTCAGCATGTATGGCGGCGGCTTCGCCACCATCCCGGCCTATCTGCGCGACGTCTTCGGCGTGCAGTATGTGGGCGCGATCCATGGCCGCCTGTTGACGGCCTGGTCGGTTGCCGGTGTCCTGGGTCCGGTGCTGGTCAACTACATCCGCCAGTACCAGATCGACAACGGCGTCGCGAAAGCGGACGCCTACACCGTCACCATGTACATCATGGCCGGGCTGCTGTTCGTCGGCTTCCTCTGCAATCTCGCGATGAAGGCGGTGCACACGCGGCATCATCTCGGCGTCCAGAGTCAGCCGGCGCAGTGAGGGAGGCGATCATGGAAGCGAAGAAGGACTACACCGTGCAGCTGTTGCTGGCCTGGCTGCTGGTCGGCATCCCGCTGATCTGGGGCGTCTGGAACACCTTGCTGAACGCGATGAAGCTGTTTGAGGCGGCGCCGCCGGCCTGAGGATCAAGCGGCGGCCGGCCTCGCCTTGGTGCGGGCCTGCCGCCGCAGCAGGATCTGCGAGATCATCAGCATCGCGAGTGAGAACACCATCACAGTCGTGCCGATCGCGTTGATCTCCGGCGTGACGCCGCGGCGGATCGAGGCCCAGACGTAGATCGGCAGGGTCACTTTCGGGCCGGCGACGAAGGACGCGATCACGTAGTCGTCCAGGCTGAAGGTGAAGCTCAACAGGAATCCGGCGATGATTCCCGGCATCAGCTGCGGCAGGGTCACCTGGCGGAAGGTCGCCCATGGATCGGCGTAGAGATCGGTCGAGGCCTCGATCAGGCTGCGGTCCATTCCGGCGAGGCGCGCTTTCACGATCACAATGACCAGCGCCATGGCGAAGAGCGAGTGGGCGCAGATCAGCGAGCCGAAGCCGAAGCCCAATGGCGGGGCGCCCGGTGCGTCGCCCTGGATCAGCGGATTGAGCACGTTGAAGGTGGTGGCGAGCGCGATCAGCGTGGCAATGCCGATGACAATGCCCGGCACCATGATCGCAATATAGGTGAGCGCATCGAAGATCGTGCGGAAGGTCTTGTTGAGGCGTGGCAGGGTCAGGGCCGCCGCGGTGCCGAACAGGGTCGCGATCGTCGAGGAGACGAAGGCGACCAGCAGGCTGTTCAGCAAGGCCTCGATCACGAAGCGGTTGCCGGCCGCCGTCGCATACCATTGCACCGAGAAGCCGTGGAAATCGCTGGCGCTGCGGCCCGCGCTGAAGCTGAACAGCGCGATGACGCCCAATGGCGCATAGAGGAAGAGATAAACGAAGATCGCGTAGATGCGCATCTCAGACCAGCGCCTGATCGCGCATGCCGCGATTCTTCAGGGTCATGCGCAAGTACACGGTCACGGTGATCAGCATGATGATCACCAGGCTCAAGGCGACTGCAGAGCCGAACGGCCAATTGCGCGATTGCAGGAAGAGATCGACCAGCGCATTGCCGATGAAGAACACTTTGCCGCCGCCCAGCAGCGCCGGGATCAGGTATTCTCCCATCAGCAGGATGAAGACCAGCATGCAGCCGGTGACGGCGCCCGGCGCCGACAGCGGCAGCGTGATCTGCAGGAAGGTGCGGCGCGGGTTGGCGCCGAGATCGTCCGAAGCTTCCAGCAAGCGCTTGTCGAGCCGTTCCAGGCTGACGAAGATCGGGAACACCATCAGCGGCAGATAGCCATAGACGATGCCGACCAGCACCGCGAAGGGCGTGTTGATGAAGCGCACATCGGCGATGCCGATCGCGTCCAGGAGCGCCGGCAGTCCCTTGCCGCCGAGGATGAAGATCCAGGCATAGGTGCGGATGAGGAAGCTGGTCCAGAACGGCACGATCACCAGGATCAGCAGCAGCAGCCGGTTCCGCGCGCTCACCTTGACGGCGAGATAGTAGGCGAGGGGATAGGCCGCGAGCAGGCAGATGATGGTGCCCAGCGGTGCGAGCGTAAGTGTATTGCGAAAGGCCACCCAGCGCGCCGGCAGGTTGGCGTATTGGGCGAAGGTGAAGGCCGCCTGGTAGCCGCCCGCTTCGGCGCGCTCACCGAAGCTTTGGACCAGCACGACCAGGATCGGCATCACCAGGAGGCCGAGGAAGATGGCGACGGACGGTGAAATCAATAGGATCGCCGTCCAATCCCACTTCCTCGGCCCCTGCATGATCTTGCGTCGCGTTCCTTAGGCGGCCTTGAACCGCGCCAGGATCTCGGCCCGGGCGGGGTTGGTGAAGGTCGCCGCCGAGCCGAACTCCAGCGGCGCCAGCAGCTCGGCCGCCGGATACATGATCGGATCCTTCAGCAGCTCTTCCGGCAGCAGCTTGTTGGTGCGGCTGTCGGTCGAGGGCTGGCCGTGGAACTTCACCTCGGTCGCGTTGATCGTCGGATCCAGCAGGAAGTTGATCAGGGCGTAGCCGCCTTCGCGATTCGGCGCCGACTTCGGCACGGCATAGAAGTCGGTCCAGATCTCGCCGCCTTCCTTGCCGAGCACGTAGGTGATCTCCGGAATATCGCGGTGCAGCTGCTTGCCGTCGCCGGTCCAGCAGATGCCGAGCCAGGCATCGCCGTTGCGGAACGCCGGCTGGTAGTCGCTGGTGATCGCGAAGAGATGCGGTTTCGCCGCCATCAGCAGCTTCTCGGCGTCGGCCAGTTCCTTCTCGTCGTTCGAGTTGAAGGAGTAGCCGTAATACTTCAGCGCATTGCCGATCGTGGTCAGCTGGTAGTCGTGCACGGTGACACGGCCGCTATAGGTGCTCTGGGTCAGGTCCCAGAACTGCTTCCACGTGGTCGGGTTTTCCTTGACCTTCGCGGTGTTGACCGCAAAGCCGGTGGTGCCCCAATCCTTGGCGGCGCCGAAGATCGTGCCGTCGACGGTGCCTTCCTTGATCAGGCGCGCATCTTGCGCGGAGACGTCATAGTTCGGGATCTTCTTGAGATCCAAGGGTTCGATCAGGCCGAGCGAGGCATGGGTCGAGACCGTGTAGTTGGTCGGCACGAACACGTCCCAGCCGGTGCCGCCGGCCTGCAGCTTCGCCAGGAATTCCTCGTTGGAGCCGAACACGGAGACCTCGACCGCGGCGCCGGTCTTGGCGGTGAATGCATCGAAGTCCTTCGGGTCGTGATAGTTCGGCCAGGTCGCGAGCGAGACCTTGTCGCCGATGCTGCCGGCGGCCCAGGCCTTGCGCGGCAGCAGGCCGGGGACTTCGGCGGCCATCACCGCCATCGCGGTGCCGAGGCCGGTGACGCCGAGGAAATGGCGGCGCGAGACCGAGCCCTTCTGATAGCGGCGCAGCTCTTTGATGAACTCTTTACGCGGATCCATGGAAGCCTCCTTGGGATGGTTTCTTGTGACGGCGGGTCAGTCGAGCGCGTCGGCCGTCGCTGCGGCGCGGGGTTATTCAGGTTTCGCCCACTCTAAGTCTCACTGAGCGCGAGCGCTTGGCCGCCGCGCCAGCCGACGGTCGCGGTGGCACCGGGCTCGAGGCCCGCGGTCTCGACCGCCTTCGGCAGGCGCACCAGCAATTCGCCGAGCCCTTCGGCGCGCACCGAAAACTCGCTGTGATCGCCGAGATAGATGCGGTTCAGGATCTGCGCCTCGGCGCGGCAATCGAGATCCTGCGGCGCGGTGCCGGGCCGATAGAGGCCGATGACCTCGGGCCGCACCGCGATGACGCCGCTGTCGCCGACCTTCAGCGGGGCGCCGAGCCGGCTGTGCACCGCGCGCAGGGTCATGCCGCTGCCGATCGTGATCGCGGCGCCGGTTTGATCGCTGGCCGCAACCTGGCCGGACCAGAAATTGGATTCGCCGACGAAGTCCGCCACGTAGCGGTTGACCGGCGCGTCGTAGAGCTCTTCCGGCGTGCCCATCTGGACGATCTTGCCGTCCTTCATGATGCCGATCGTGTCGGACATCGAGAGCGCCTCTTCCTGGTCATGCGTCACCAGGATGAAGGTGATGCCGACTTCGCGCTGCAAATTCTGGAGCTCGATCTGCATCTCGCGCCGGAGCTTGCGGTCGAGTGCCGCCAGCGGCTCGTCGAGCAGCAGCACGGTTGGCCGGTTGATCAGCGCGCGGGCGAGGGCGACGCGCTGCTGCTGTCCGCCCGAGAGCTCCCAGATGCGGCGCTTGGCGAGCTGCGGCAGGCGGACGAGTTCAAGCGCCTCGGCGACCCGGCGATCGATCTCGCCCGCATCGGGTTTCGGTTTTCGCTGCCGCAGGCCGTAGCCGACATTGGCCGCGACATCCATGTGCGGGAACAGGGCATAGTGCTGGAACACCATGTTGACCGGCCGGCGATAGGCCGGGATGCCGACCACGGACTGGCCGGAGATCTCGACCGATCCGGCCGTGGGCTGCTCGAAGCCGGCGATCAACCGCAGACTCGTGGTCTTGCCGCAGCCCGAGGGCCCGAGGAAGGAATGGAAGGAGCCGCGCTTCAGCGCGAAAGAGATCCCATCGACCGCGGCGACGTCGCCGAAATGCTTGCTGACATTCTCGAATCGGACGTCGATGCCGTCTTCGGCCATGATGAGAAGCGCCTGCCCTGTCCATTTCACCCGCTTTCTCGTCCGGAGCGGGCTTTGGGCAATTACGCTGGCGGCGCTGGGATATGTCAATCCGGCTTGTTGAAAATTCCCCACCAGATTTTCAACTTCTCGGTTTTCGCCCTTCGAAACAGAGACAAAAAAAGAGCGGGGCCGTTTCCGGCCCCGCCCGCGATCTCAGACTGGACTGCTGCGGTTAGCGGCGGTTGCCGAGGAACTGCAGCAGGAACAGGAAGAGGTTGATGAAGTCGAGATAGAGCGTCAGCGCGCCCATGATCGACTTCTTGCGGGCGATCTCATGCCCGTCGCCTTCCCAGTACATCTCCTTGATCTTCTGCGTGTCATAGGCGGTGAGGCCGGTGAACAGCAGGACGCCGATCACCGAGATGGCGAAGGCCATCGCGCTCGACGCCAGGAACATGTTGACGACCATGGCGATGATCAGGCCGAACAGGCCCATCATCAGGAAGCTGCCCATGCCGGTCAGGTCGCGCTTTGTGGTGTAGCCATAGAGGCTGGTCGCCAGGAACATCGACGCTGCGATGAAGAAGGTCGAGGCGACCGAAGCGCCGGTATAGACCAGCAGAACCGGCGTGAGCCAGACGCCGTTGATCACCGAATAAGCCAGGAACGCGGCGAAGGCGGTCGAAGCCTTCATGCGCCGAATGCCGAAGCTCAGGAACAGCACGGCGCCAAGGCCGAGGAAGAGGAACAGGATGTGCGCCTTCATCAGCGCAATCGCCCAGCCCGCGCCGCTCTCGACGCCGGCGAAGATCACATACGCCGTCAGGCCGGACAGACCGAGCCCGAGGCCCATGTAATTGTAGACCTTGAGCATGTACGACCGCAGGCCCTGGTCGAGTTCCTGGGCCTGTGTACCTGCCGAGGTCCGGTAAACCGTTCGATTTTCCGGTCCGATAGCCATTTCTCGTCGCTCCCTTGCGAAACCCGGCTTTAGGCCGGTTGTTGGTCAAAGCTCGCACCAATAGTTAGGCGTTTCGCCTTTAAAATCAATCCCTCGGGTGCAAAAATCAGCTACCTGACAAGGCCCGCTGCGCCCGGGAATCCGGCAAATATCTTGCGAAATCAGCGCTCCCCGGCGATAAGGGCGCCCCATCTCGACCGACCCAGCTGATCCAACCCTTACCCGGATTGCCCGCCATGAAAGGCCGTATCTTCTCCGGCGTCCAGCCGACCCACACTTTGCACCTCGGCAATTACCTGGGCGCCGTCCGGAATTGGGTCCGCATGCAGAAGGAATACGAGTGCATCTTCTGCGTGGTCGATCTCCATGCCATTACCCTCTGGCAGGAACCGAAAGAGCTGACGCACAACATCCGTGAAGTGACCGCGGCCTTCATGGCCTCGGGCATCGATGTCGAGCACGGCATCATCTTCGCGCAGAGCCAGGTGCGCGCCCATGCCCAGCTCGCCTGGATCCTCAACTGCGTCGCGCGCATGGGCTGGCTGGGCCGCATGACCCAGTTCAAGGAGAAGGCCGGCAAGGATCGCGAAGCCGCCTCGGTCGGGCTCTTCACCTATCCGGTGCTGATGGCGGCCGACATCCTCGCTTACAAGGCGACCCATGTTCCGGTGGGCGAGGACCAGAAGCAGCATCTCGAGCTGGCGCGCGACATCGCGCAGAAGTTCAACACCGATTACGGCAAGGAGCTCTTCCCGCTGCCGGAGCCGGTGATCGGCGGACCGGCGACGCGCGTCATGTCGCTGCGAGACGGCACCAAGAAGATGTCGAAATCCGATCCTTCCGATTACAGCCGCATCAAGATGACCGACGATGCGGATGCGATCGCGTTGAAGCTCAGGAAGGCGAAGACCGATCCCAACCCGCTGCCGGGGCCGGAAGCCTTGGACGAGAAGGGCTACGTCAGGAAGGAAGCCGACGACGCGCGGCCGGAAGCCTTCAACTTGCTGTCGATCTACGCGGCGCTTTCGGATCGCAGCCTCGCCGACGTGGTGAATGGCTTCGCCGGCAAGGAGTTCTCCGTCTTCAAGAAGGAGTTGGCGGATCTCGCCGTCGCGGTGCTCGGACCGATCGGGAGCGAGATGCAGCGCCTGCTGAAGGAACCCGCCGAAGTCGATCGCGTCTTGCGTCAGGGCGCGGCGCGGGCCGAGGCCATCGCCGAGCCGATTCTGCGCGAGGTCGAGGACACGGTCGGCTTCCTTCACGCGAAGTAGGGGCACGCGAAGTAGGGGCACGCGAAGTAGGGGCACGCGAAGTAGGGCCACGCGAAGTCAGAGTCAAAAAAACGCCGGCCCCCCAATCGCAGAAAGGGGCCGGCGCTTTGTCTCCAACGACACGCGGGGAAGATTATTCCGTCGGAATGGTGACGCGCGTCCCTTCCGGACCCGGCAGGCTGTAGATGACGGTCGGCGCGGCCGCCGGCATGCCGGCATCCGGCAGCGCGGCGCCCTCGGCGCCCGGCACGAAATCGGATTGGCCCGCCTCATTCCCCTCGATATGGCTGCTCGGCACCTCGACCGGTTCCGCCGCCTGGTTGCTGACGCCGGATTCGAGCTGCCGCGCATAGAGCTGGTTTTGGCATTGCACCAGCTCGGCATCGCTCAGCAGCGAGCAATTGGTGCCGTCGGGATAATACTTGGCCTGGGCAAGGGCGCTGTCCGCCATGGTCGTCAGCAGCAGCGCGCCGGCCAAGCTGGCAAAGATCGCATGCGCTTTCATGATCCGCTCCTCGTCCGGTTCGCCTCTCTCTGCGAAGCTGGTGGAGAAACCCGGGGCACTGGTTTGGAGTTCCGACTGCCGGACCCGGTTTGTTCTGCTTGGGCGCGGGTTATTGCGCCATGAAGCCGCCATCCACCAGCAAGGTATGGCCGGTCACCATCGCCGCGGCCGGGCTCGCCAGATAGAGCACGGCGGAAGCGATCTCGCTGGCTTCAGCCAGGCGCCGCAACGGCGTCATCGCTTCGATCCGCTGCACCAGCTCCGGCTGCGCCACCAGCCCGGCGATGAATGGCGTCTTCACATAAGTCGGCGCGACGCCATTGACGCGGATCTGATGCGGCGCCCATTCGACCGCGAGCGCGCGGGTCATGTTCACGATCGCGCCCTTCGACGTCTGATAGGAGATGTTGGGATAGAGCCCGCCGCCGGAAAATCCCATGATCGACGAGATCTGCACGATCGCGCCGCCGTCACCCCGCTCGATCATTCCGCGGGCCACGGAACGGGAGAACAGGAAGGTCCCGGTCGTGTTGACGTTCATCACCTTGTCCCAGTCCTCGACCGAGAGTTCGACCGCCGGACGGCGGATCGCAGTGCCGGCCGAGTTCACCAGGATGTCGATGCGCCCGAACTGTTTCAGTACCGCGGCTGTGGCTGCATCGATCTCGCTCTCCTTCGCCACGTCGGTGCCGAGCGCGATGCCTTGGCCGCCGATCTTCGCCAAGGCCTGCTGCGCCGCCTCGGCATCGCGATCCACCACCGCCACCGCGGCGCCCGCGGCCGCCAGGAGCTCCGCCGAGGCAAGCCCGATGCCGCTGGCGCCGCCGGTCACGACGGCGACCTTGTCCTTGAGGCCGAAGAGTTGATCCAGTGCGCTGGTCATGATTTCCCTGCAGAAGTCATCGCGGTGGCAGACCATAGAGAGCGGGACGGATGCGGTAAACTGCCCGAAAACCGCTGCGACTACGCTTCGGCTTGCAGCCAATGCCGGGAATTGCCATTTAAACCATGTGATCCGCCCCGGCCCGCCAAATGCAGACCGCAGAGAGCCCGCTTTCATGTCCGATGATCTTCTGATCGACGAGCCGCCGGTGCGCCGTCGCTTCTTCTCCCGCTGGTTCGGCCGGGCTGGCGGCGTCGAGCGCAGCCGCTTCTGGCGGGTACTGAAATGGACCGGAATCGTCCTGCTGCTGATCGTCGTGCTTTATTACCCGGTTGGCATGGCGCTCACGCAGAAGATCGACGACGACCCCAGCTTCTCAGCCCCACCGGTCGAGCAAGGGCAGAGTCTGGAGACCGGTCCCAGCCAGGCGGTCGCGACCGCTGCCGCTTTGATGGATCGCGAGGTCAACCACACCGACTGGCCGGCGAACGATCCCTTCTTCATGCCGGGCTGGGCGCTCGACAACATGCCCAACTTCCAGATCGGCGTCCGCGATGCGGTGAAGCGCTTTGCGCTCGAGCTGCAGGACGAGATCGGTCGCAACCGCGGCACCAGCGGTGCGGACGGGGATCTTCAGGCCGCGGCCAGCGCCTTCAACTATCGCCCGGATGTCTGGGTCTGGGATCCGTCGAACTCGCTGATGCCGACCGCGACGACGGAGGAACAGTATGGCCAGGGCATCAAGGCGCTCCAGAACTACAACAACCGGCTCGTCCAGCAGAAGGCGACCTTCGACCGGCGCGCGGACAACCTGCTCTCGACCCTCGATCGGATCGGCAAGGATCTTGGCGCCGCGTCCGACCGCACCCAGCGGCAGATCGACCAGGAATCCGGCTCGTGGATCGATTTCCACGCCGACGATGTCTTCTACCTGAACAAGGGCCTGCTCTACGGCAATGCGCTGATCCTGCGCGACCTCGGCAAGGACTTCGCCAAGATCCTGGACGAGAAGGGCGCCAAGCCGATCTGGGACCGCATGGTCTCCAGCATGATGGAAGGTGCGGAATTGAGGCCCTGGATCGTCATCAACGGCCGCACCGACGCGCTGATGCAGCCCAATCACCTCGCGGCCCAAGGCTTCTACCTGATCCGCGCCCGGGCGCAGCTCGAAGAGCTGAACGACGTGCTGATCAAGTGATGGCACGTGGTGACAGGCCCGCGGGTCAAGCCCGCGGGTGACGCCAAATATGGATCGTCATGGCCGGGCCTCGTCCGCGAATGCGGACATTCGCTTCGGGGACCCGGCCATATCGTGCAAGCTGGCTCCTCTCCGATCAAAAAGCGCGGGCCAAGCCGGCGCTCACTTTCTTCCGGCGAATCCGAGGCGTAGATTGGGGCACGATTGGCCATCGGTCCCGAGTCGGACACCCCAAAAAGGCGCTCCGCGGCCGTCCCGATTCCGGATTCCGGTTCCCGTCGTATGGCTGGAAATGCGGCCTGGGTAATTGAGGGGACCGGCGTCTTGAACGGCTTGCAGGCGATCTCGGACTGGTTCTTCGGCCTGCAGATCTACCTGCCGATTGCGGAAGTCTCGCTGAACATCGTGGTGCTGCTGGCGATCGGCGGCGGCGTCGGACTGCTATCCGGCCTGTTCGGCGTCGGCGGCGGTTTCCTGATGACCCCGCTGCTGATCTTCATCGGCGTGCCACCCGCCATCGCCGTGGCCACGCAATCCAACCAGGTGGTCGCCGCCTCGGTCTCCGGCGTGCTTGCCCATTGGTCCCGGGACAATGTCGATTTCAAGATGGGCGGTGTGTTGCTGGGCGGCGGAATCTTGGGCTCCAGTATCGGCGTGCTGATCTTCAGCCTGCTGAAACGCTTCGGCCAGATCGACCTCGTGATCGCCATCGCCTATGTCGTGACCCTGGGCTCGATCGGCACGATCATGGCGATCGAATCGATCAACGCGCTGCGTCAGGTCCGCCGCCGCCAGGGCGCCCCCGCCAAGCTGCACCAGCACAACTGGGCCCAAGGCCTGCCGTTCAAGATGCGGTTCAGGAAGTCGCGGCTCTATATCAGCGCCATCGTGCCGGTCGCGATCGGCTTCGTGGTCGGCATCATGTCGGCGATCATGGGCGTCGGCGGTGCCTTCCTGATGGTGCCGGCGATGATCTATCTCCTGGGCATGCCGACCTCGATCGTGATCGGCACCTCGCTCTTTCAGATCATCTTCGTGCAGGCCTATGTCACCATCCTGCAATCGGTGCAGAACCAGACGGTCGATCTCCTCCTGGCGCTGATCCTCACTTTGGGCGGCGTCGTCGGCGCGCAATTCGGCGGCCGCTGGGGCGCCCGCTTGCCGGCTGAGCAATTGCGCCTGCTGATGGCGCTGGTCGTTCTCACGGTGGCCGGCGGGCTGCTCTATCAGCTGGTCGCGGTGCCGCGCGAGCTCTATGCCGTGGTGACACTCGGAGGGACGCTGTGAGGCGTCTCGCTCTCCTGCTGCTCGCGCTGCTCGCCTGGACGAGCGCCGCATCGGCCAAGGATATTGTCGCCGATCTGGTGGTGCACCGGATCGAGATCACCTCGGGCTTCTCCGGCGCCGAGCTTCTGCTGTTCGGCGCGGTCAACGACAAGGGCGACGCGGTCGCCGTGGTGCACGGGCCGACTGCGCCGGGCGGCGGGCTGGTCGGCGGCACGGTCGAGGTGCGGCAGAAGACGCGCAATCTCGGCATCTGGATGAGCGGGGCGCATGTCCGCTTCGAGAATGTGCCGGGCTTCTACGCGATTGCCGCCTCGCGACCGCTCGAGGAGATCCTGACCTTCGACATGCTCGACCGCTATCAACTCGGCATCGGCGAGTTGAAGCTGTCGGCGACCGCGGCCAGCGCGCCGAACATTTCGGATTTCGCCGGCGCATTGCTCAGGATCCGCCAGCATTTGGGACTCTATACCGAGAAGGTCGGGCATATCAGCTTCATCGGCGACCGCTTGTTCCGGACCAGCTTCGCCTTCCCCTCGACGGTGCCGACCGGTATCTATAACGTCGATGTCTACCTGGTGCGTGACGGGAAGATCGTCGATGCGCAGAGCTTCCCGCTGCTGGTCAACCGCGCGGGGTTCAGCGCCGATATCTACAACTTCGCGCATCGCAACGGCTTCGCTTACGGCGTGATCGCCGTCCTCACCGCGCTCATCTTCGGATGGATCGCCCATCTCGCCTTCCGCAGGAGATAACAGAGAATGGCCGAGACGGAATCGACAGAAGGCAAGCCGGCGGAAGCGCCGCCCGGGCCGGGACGCGTTTTTCTCGTCGTGGTCGACGACACGCCCGAGCTGAAGACTGCGATCCGCTACGCCTGCCTTCGCGCCAGGAAGACCAGCGGCCGCGTCGCCATGCTGCACGTGACCGCACCCGAAGACATGCAGGAATGGATCGGCGTCTCGCGCCTGTTCAAGGAAGAGTCGCGCCAGCAAGCCGAAGCCCTGATGCAGAAGATGGCGGCCGAGGTGCAGAAGCTCTCCGGCGCGATGCCGGTGCTCTATTTCCGCGAAGGCGAGCGCCGCGACGAAGTGATGAAGCTGATCGACGAAGAACCCTCGATCTCGATCCTGGTGCTCGGGGCTTCGACGGGTCCAAAAGGCCCCGGCCCGCTGGTTCAGGCGCTGACCAGCAAATACGTCGGCAAGCTGCGCGTGCCGATCACCATCGTGCCCGGCCAGCTCACCACCGACGACATCGACCACATCGCGTGAGCTTCGGCGCTGGCTTGGTCTCGTTCTCAATTCCAAACTGGGTAGTCACCCCAAGGCTTGGCCTCGGGGTCCACGAGTTTCTCGAAGCAAGCGGAGAGTCAACTGCACCAAACTCGTGGATGCCAAGGCCAAGCCCACGGCTGTCCGGTTTAGATTCAACTCCATTGTATGGCCAATTGGCGCTGATCTTGATGGGCGGGCTCGTTGTCGAGGAGGCGGTCGATGCGCCGGCGCTGCATGAGATTGGAGCGCACGAGGC